>CDYS01027001.1_pt1 | contig 277784 bp, 272 predicted proteins | sample 557491 | NCBI WGS metagenome assembly CDYS01 (sample SAMEA3182057, study PRJEB8094) | gut metagenome | biome: human; feature: gut; material: Stool; isolation source: human stools | place: Canada | collected 2012-11-26
AAACCATATAACGAGATTTCCAATTCATCACTATATGAGTTTATGGAAAAGGACAAAGACGGGTCTTCAATCCACAATGTATTCAGAGCGGATATCACCTTGCTTCTCTCTTCGGGCTTATTTGGCCGGACGGAGGATTTGAGAGCGGGATGCTGATGAGATAATCCTTGAATCAAACAAGGTTTAGCACCTAAATAATCTCCGATTCGAAAATCTTCTATATCTTCTACAATCGCGATATCATTGGCACCCACTTCATCAACATTTATCTCTCTGCCCTGATAAATAGTCTTTAGATTTTTAATCTTGATGAATTTTTCCGAATCGTTGATTCTTACAACGTCTCGAAGTCTCAGACTTCCGTCAATTATTTTAAGAAAACTTCTTTTATGCCCTTTGGGGTCATGCTCTATCTTATAGAGATAAGCTGAAAGTCTGTTTGAGACTGATGCCGGAGGAAGTATAAAAGAAGAAATGGCGTCCAACAACTCATTGATACCGATATTGAACATTGCTGATCCATGTAGCACCGGATAGACTTTGGCTTTTGCCACAAGAGCGATTATCGTATTCCAATAATCAGCCGGTGAAATTTCGCTATCCGCCAAATATCGTTCTAATATATCGTCGTCATGGTTGCATACAAATTCTTTGTATTCTTCCTTTATATATGTTTGGGAGCAAACCGGATAAACCGATCCATCGACAACAGTTTGCATAAACAGGACATCTTGCGACAGATTTGTTTTTATATCCATATACAAACGCTCCAAATTCACACCGGCACGGTCAATCTTATTGATAAATATAATTGTCGGGATTTGCAGCTTTTGTAAAGTACTGAACAGCAACTTTGTCTGCGCTTGTATGCCTTCCTTTGCGGATAAGATGAGGACTGCTCCATCAAGCATTTTGAATGTCCGCTCCACTTCCGCAATAAAATCCATGTGTCCCGGAGTGTCAATGATATTGCATTTCACTCCATTCCAGATAATAGATGTCGTAGAAGCCCGGACAGTAATTCCTCTACGTTTCTCTATATCCATAGAGTCCGTTATGGTGTCACCATTATCCACACGGCCGCACTTTTCCGTTGCTCCACTGGCAAACAGCAGATTCTCGGTTACGGAAGTTTTTCCTGCATCAATGTGAGCAAGAATTCCTAAATTTATAATATTCATTTGGATTAAGCAATAATATACTACAGTAGATGCATTGTCGAAACGCACCTTTTAATACCTCCTCGTAGCATATGAGAACTACAGGATTACTAACTCGTATTAATATGTATATTATTACTGCCGCATAACGATTACAAAATTACACAAAAAAATATATCTAACAAAAGTGGGAGGATTTTTTAACTTTTTACCATAGACATTTTATTAGGGAAGCGTAGGTTCAACTGGCAAGTACAAATAAGTAGAAATGTTTGAACAACACCGTTTTAGGAAGTTGAAAAATCAAGTTTCTCTCTCGGTATAGCGTTTATTTTGGCCAATATCTTCTTTAGTTTAGCATTTGTGTATTTCCCATTCGTGTTCTATTTAGCTCCTTATTATGAGTATGTAGCAAGTTACTTATCAAATTCAGCCTCTTTGAGGGTCAAATATGGTTTTGCAAATGGTGACTGACAAGACATAAACAAGGTCAGCAGGAATTTTTTACATAAATGGACATGAATGTATATAACCTAAAATAAGAATAAATTTTAATAAGGGCTGCCCAAAAAGAAAAAAATGCAGTTGCCATCCTATAGATACTTGCAGAAAGGATAAAATTTACTTTTAGACCTTTTGGGATAGCCCTTATTAATACTTCAGATAAAATTCCTTAGGTTATATTTTCAATCCTTTGGACCGGGTTTCCTCCTTGGCATACAGTCCCGGACGCCCGATTATGACATGGTTGGCAACGATACTATCCGCCGGACTGCGTATCTGCGGCGGTGCATTTTCGGGATATTGCGCCTGCCTGTTCCTCACATCTTCCGCTTCCGGCTTGAGCTGTTGCCCTTCATTCTCCTTTTCTGCGACTTCGGGCGTGGGTGGCGCAAGCTCCAGCTGAATTTTTCGGTCAAGGGCGGCAAGTTCGGACTTCAACTGCTTCAGCTCGTCCTCCTTCTTCCACACCTTACCCGCTATCTCCTGTAACTGCGGTATCTCCATCTCCAGCACCTCGTTCTTCGCCTTGTACTGGTCGATGATGGAGGGTATCCTCTCCATCGCGTTGAGGAAGTTGCGGGCGGCGGCCAACGGGTCAGCCATCGCCAGATGCCCGTTGTTGTAGGTGTACTTGTAGTTCCCCTCGACCACGAAGCGGTTGTCGGTGAACTCCAATCCCTCTTTGAGTATCCTTTCGCTCACCACCTTTATCGGAAAACCGTAAAGTTCACCGACCTGCGTGTACAACCCTCCGGTCGTGGCATTCTTGGCTATCTCCTGCAAACGCTTTCCGATGACCTTCTCATCGGCGGAATCCACTCCGTCCACCTTTATTATATTAAGGCGGTTGCCCTCCTTGTCGGTCTGCACCACCGACAGGAAGCGGTTCCAGTCCTCCGTCATGGCATCTATGAAAGCCGTGTTGTTGCGCAACTCGCCGGTCTTTGACTCCAGCTTGAACTCCGAATCACGCTTGCCCTTGTTGAACGACTTGCGTTCCCCTTCGAGCGATGCGATCCGCTTTTCCAGTTTCGCCTTGTCCAACAGGTCGGTATTGCCGGAGAGCAACGCCATGTATTCCGAGAAATTCATGCCCGATTTTTCGTCCATTGCCCCCTCGTCGATGGTACGCGCACCCATCGCACCGCTTTTGAGCTGGCTTATGAAAGTCTGCTTGCAGTGCAGGAGGTTGAACTTGTAGCTGTCCAGTGACTTCTCCACCGCGTAGATGATTACATCCACGTTGTTCCCGGCGAAATGTTTGGCAATCTCATTACCTGCCCTAACTCCGCGTCCGTCACGCTGTTGCAAGTCGGACGGTCGATCGGGTAGGTCAGGAGCATTACTGCTCCTTTCCCCCCTCAGAACCGTACATGAGAGTTTCCCCTCATACGGCTCAAGCTTTTCTAAGTCTCTGTTTGTGTGCAGAGACCGGCTCATACTACTTTTTGTTGTCATTGGATTTACGGGATAATTTGAAACATTCATCATGAACCAACAGGTTACACTTCCGTCCATCTTGAACGGTCGGCATCACATTCCATGCCTTGTGTGTGTCAATCGGCTCACCACATATCGGACATTTCCTCCCTTGCTTTTCCCATAGGTAAAGCAGGGATTTGCGCCCTTTCAGTGTCACAAGCATTTTCGACTTCATTCTCTGATTGAAGTACAGGCGGCAATCTTCATCAAACGGATTCATATCCCCTTTTATCTGTGTATATTGCAGGAAAGGAAATGAAGATGCCAGCTTCAACAATGTGAGTTGGTCTTCTTTGCCATTTGATTTCTTGAATTTAGCCGCAAAAGTCCAGCTGTTTCCTCGGATGTTATGCCAATAACGGTCTTTTATCCACCGTTTTCCTTTCTTGGAGTGACGGCGTTTAGCCCATTGCCACAGGGAGAGGAATATCTGATGGTCGATTCTATGAAACGAATCACGTGTTGCGCCATGTTGATAATAGGCTCCCCAGCCTCGGATTTTAGCGTTCAGCATTCTGATTAATGACTCCTGCTTACAACCTTTATTGCCTTTGATAACTTTACGGATATTCTCCATAAGGCGTTTTTCGGCTTTCTTGGTCGGCTTGGTCAATATTTCATTGCCGTATTTGCGGATATTGAAACCGAGAAAATCGAAACCGTCACGGATATTGGTTATCACCGTCTTTTCTTCTGATAAGGTCAGACCTCTTTCAGACATAAATTCGGCTACCAATGGTTTGATTTCCTTTTCAAGTGTTTCACGGTTCTCGCAGGTAATGATGAAATCATCCGCATAACGTACAAGGTTTACCATTGGAGAGTAATGTTTCCCTTTTATGGTTCTTCTCTTGTACCTGTCTGCGAGAACTTTCTGCAATCCGTCCAGCGTCATATTGGCAAGTGTCGGGGAGATAATGCCGCCTTGTGGCGTGCCCTCCTCGGTCGGGAACATCTGTTTGTTGAAGACATAGCCACATTTCAACCATTTCCGGAGCATTGCCTTGTCCATAGGGATGTTGGCAAGCAGCCATTCGTGGCTGATATGGTCGAAGCACCCTTTAATGTCACCCTCCAGAATCCATTCAGGGGAATAGCCTTTTCGGAGAATGTTATGACATTGTTGTACCGCATCCATACAACGGCGTTCCTTGCGGAAACCGTATGAACGTGTATCGGCTGTTGTTTCCGACACGGGTTCCAATGCCATGAGGTAGAGTGCTTGCATGGCTCTGTCTTTCATTGTCGGTATTCCCAGCGGTCGCAGTTTGCCATTACTCTTCTTGATATGGACTCTTCTTAGTGGCTTCGGCTGGTAGCCTCTGCGTTTGAGTTCGCTTATCGCTTGTGTTTTTGCTTCAGGTTTTTCCCATGTTTCCATGTCAACCCCGGGGGTGTTGCCACCTCCGTTGGAAGTAACTCTCTTTACGGCTAAGGCTTTTGCGTAAAAAGAGTGGGTCAGCGTCCACTGCAAGGCTTTCACCTTGTTGTATCTGCCTTCCTTCTGAGCCTTTACAATACGTGCTTGTAGCTTTCTAACAGCCTGTTCCGCTTTGGTCCAGTCTATGCTTTCCCAAAGTGTTTGCTGGTTGTCAGCAGGCGCACACGATGTTTTGTTTTCGTTCATTTGCTTTCCTCCTTTGAAAAGTTCTAAAAGTTAATTGTAAAGAATCACCATTTGGCGATAGTCGGGTAATTGCCTCCCGAATATTGCCACAGAAGTCTGCCCACTTTCGTGGCGGGTTGATGTCGTCACCTCCAGCACGTGGTAGGTGGCTCAAAACCTATCCGCTCCATTACAGAGCGGCATTCGCTTTTTCTGTTATCTTATACCTGCACACCATTCGGCTTTCATTGCTGGCAGCTTACCTGTCGCTTTGACATGACAGGAGATGTACAGGCTTACCATGTTTCGCATAGATAACTAACGGATAGGTTAGGTTCTGTCTCATCCTCCAGCGGTGCTTATATCCGTGTAATCCTACCATGGAGAGGATTAACCGACCGCTTCCCATTTTGGGTAGAGTGTATATAGTATCTTCCACTCTTTCCTGACATTACGAAGTTTACTAACAGTTCGCTTACGCTAACCATACTATCCAGCCTCGCCACTCTACGGTATGATACTAACCGTACTTGACTTCCCCTCACGGTTCTGTCTTGTCTTGCGAAAGTGTACTTTGTCCCGACCGCTTAATACATTAAGGTGCATCGGTGGTAGGCTACCGTTGACGGAACAACGGGTTAAAGCTGATACTTGTAAGTATCATTTCAACAATTATCTATGCGACTTCATGTCGCACCCAAGGTATTTCAAGGTGATGCACTGCCACAGCCCTTTGCTGGGCGTTCACACCTGTGCCTAACATGGTCGTACTTCCAAAAAGAACTCGCACCTTGCCGTTGTTCATTTCTTCAAACAGCTTTTTTCTTGCCCTCTCGGTAGTGGCGCATTGGATAAACTGTATTTCATCAGCAGGAATACCGAGTTGTACCAACTTTTCTTTGATGTCGGCATATATGTTCCATTCGTTCGGTTTGTATGTACCAAGATCGCTGAACACGAACTGTGTACCCCGATTGTCATTCGAGCGTATATAGTAGTCATAGATTGTCCTCGCACAGATAGAAGCCTTGTTATCGGCATCATCCTTGAACTTGCAACCCAACAAGCGCATATCAAGAGCCATTTTTCGGGCTACATTGGTCGCAACCAGCATTTTTGCCTTATCGAGATTGTCGGGTTGCGGAACGTCAAGTCCCAAGTCCTTCCACTGGCCGCTACCGGCAAAAGATACCAAGCGTCCTATCATTTCCTCCTGCTCGATTGTCGGGGGATAAGAGAGGAAACGCACGTTCTTCTCAGGCACGTCAAGATTTATCATGTCGGCTGTACAGTAATCCGTAATCTCACGCAGGAACATTGCCAGCTCCGGTACTTTGATGTAAGTACGGAAACGCTCTTTGCGCTTCACCGAGCCTGTCACATTCAACTCATAATCTGCCGTTTTCTTTGTGAATATGGCTGCCCACGCATCGAAACAGCTAATCCGTTGCCGTTGAAGCTCCTGCGGACGCAAATACTTGAACATCACATATAGTTCGGTAAGGGCGTTCACGACCACCGTACCCGACAGAAACGTAGCCCCAAGGTCACGACCTGTACGAAGTTGGATGTCACGAATGGCGAACAAGAGGTTCATTGCCCTTTGAGAGCCTTTGGTGTTGCCGATACCTGCCACACGGTTATGGCGTGTCTGAAACATTAAGTTCTTGAAAATATGGCACTCATCTACAAAAATATGGTCTATTCCCATTGTGTGGAAGTCCACAGCATCGTCTTTCCGATTATTGATTTTCATACGCAGTTCTTGTAATTTAGCCCCAAGGTTCTGTTTGCGCTTTTCTAATCCCTCCTGCATCTTTCCGCTACGGTAACGCATGGTGGACTGCTCCAAAAATTCAAGGTTACGTTCCACATCGGCAAGCTCTTCCGTGAATATATCTATCATGGTCTCTTCTGACTGCGGTATCTTGGCGAACTGGTCGTGGGTCAGTATGATGCAGTCCCAGTTGTTGTTCTTGATTTTTGAAAAGACCTCTTGCCTGTTGGCAAGGGTAAAATCTTCCTTGCCCGGATAGAGAACTTTGGCCGTAGGGTATGCCTTGCGGAACGTATCAGCAATTTCGTGCACATTCGCTTTCAGTCCGATAATAAGCGGCTTGTGTACCAGTCCGAGACGTTTCATTTCGTAAGCGGTAACACACATTATCATCGTCTTGCCTGTGCCTACCTCATGCCAACAGATACCGCCTCCGTTCTGCTTAATCATCCAGATAGCATCTTTCTGTGAGGGATAGAGGCTATCGTATGGAAATTGCCCGAAAGAGAGCTGCGGAAAGGTTTGTGCCGAACCGTCATAGTGCGGCCTAACATAGCAGTTGAAACGCTCGTTATATACCCTTACCAGCTCGTCCCGAACCTCTATCGGCTGCCTGTCAAGCCAGCAGTTGAAACGGTCTCTAATCTCCTGTATCTTGGTGGCTGCCTCTTGTATGGCTTCCTCGTCCGGCACACGCACCTTATCACCATTGCGGTATATCTTTTTCGTAATTTCGGGTACAGTATCATGCAGGGCATGAACAAACAAATCCTCACCGTTATAGTTGCGGACGAAATAGGTGTTGTAAGCCACCGGAGAGTAACTTTGCAGACGTACCATGTAGGTGTCGTTCACATCGAAATACATTACACTTGTCTCTACCTTGAAAAGTTCAGTTGCAAAATCGGCGTATAACTTTGTGTCAATCCAACGCTCGCCCATGTTAATATCGAGTTCCTCGTAGGGTATCGCTTCGGGTGTCGCATCCGCCAAAGCCCTTACAGCAGTTTCCGTCCAATCTTTTTCCCTGTCCGTGAGTTCGGACAAGTAAGAACCTATCTCCTTGCATTTGGCTATGACATTGCCTGAAAGGAACTTGCCTTTATGCTCCCACTCCCCGATAGCGGGATTGTAAAATATTTCACCTTTGAGGTCGCCGATGATTTCTTCCTCGGCACTGTCCGTGGACTGCATCAGGTAGTCCATATCAACCTTGCCGTAGAAATTCAAGCTGCTTGCCAACGCTTCAATCGGTGTCAGCCGTTTGTTCGGGTCTATCTTCTTGAACGCCACAGGTTCACGCATGAGGTCGGACTTGACTAAATCTTTTCCAAGCTGCATTTCTATTGTAAAGACTTCCACACCGAGGCTGTCAAGCATGATAAACTCCTTGTTGTCGTTCTCGTGGAAACAGCCCCATTTGGCAACAAAGGCATCGTATCGGGCGTTCAGCTCTCTACGCAATCCGTTATCCTCTTTTTGTTCTTCCCTTTCTTTGATTGACAGTTCAAAGTATGCTTTGCGTATAGGAAAATAATCTTTCGCCCTATCTGTATTGACCTTACCCTCGTCCACCGGCACAAAATCAATGGCTACCTCTTGATAAAGACTTGATTTTCGATATTGGATAGTACCCACCTGGCCCTCAAACAGTACCATTGCGCCGTCTTTCATCCATGCTTCCACCCCATCCGTGTAGGCTCGTTTACCTTTTTCTACTTGTTTCATCGCTACATTCCCGAAAAGGGACATTTGCATATGTTCGCTGCCCTGTCCGTTCCCTGTGAAAAGACTTTTGCGGAAATATCGACCAAAGTCGAGTTTCAGCAGTGCGGCGAGATATTGCGACATGGCATTTTCATTTCCCTGCCATTGGTATTTGCGCACATATTTTCCGTATTGGTTCTGTACAATGCGGCTACCTGTTGCAAGGGTAGTTTTCGGCATGGTAAACAATTTGTTGGCGTATTCGGTCATTGTGCCTATGGCGTCCGCCTTTCCCCTGCCTACTTGTAAAAACAGTTGTTCCCGTTGTGAGAGTACCGTCTTGTGCGTGTGCTTTTGGAATATCAGCAGGTCACTGCCTACCTCTATACCGCTTGTCTGCATGAAAAGCATATCGGGCAGACGGATTGCACTTATCAGGTCTGCATGATTTACAAGATATTCACGCACGAACTTGTTACCGGGCGTGTCGGCTATGCCCCTCGATGTGATGAAAGCCAATAATCCACCCTCATTCAACAACTCCATCGCTTTGACAAAAAAGTAGTTGTGTATGGTCTTGGTGGCCTGTTCGTACATACCGCCTTTCTTCCACAGCTCCGCATCGAATACCCGGAAATTGCCAAACGGGATGTTGGAGGCTATGACATCGAAAGTTGTATGCTCAAAACCTTGTTCTCCAATGGTTTCAAATGCAGCCGTCCGTGTTAGCGTGTTCTCATGGAGCAGGGAAAGTATCATCCCCGAAATGAGATCTTTCTCAATGGCATAGTCATACGTGCCGGACATGGCTATGGGCAGAAAACCGCCTATACCTGCACTCGGTTCGAGAAATGAACGCATTTTGAGGCCGTTTTCGCTGAACGTGGCGTGTATCTGCCGCACCACTGCATCAACAAGGAATTTAGGAGTGTAAAATGCTGTCAGTACAGATGCTTTGATACCCTCTATGACATTGTGTCGCATGGGTTCTGTGAAATGAGGGTAAGCATTGATTAACTCCTGCAATCTTTGTATCGGTTCTTGCATATCACCACCTATGGGCTTGTCCGTACCTATATTCAACACTTCTTTGATACCCCCGAAACCAGAATATCGGGATAAAATTTCTTTTTCTTCCGCAGTGGCCTGCCTGCCTTGAACTTGGATTTTCATTGCCGTTTCTATGGCTTCCACGTTCGCTACCAATGATTTCAATTTGTTGTAACTCATAATTTAACCTTTCTTTTTTTCCCTTTTTTCGGCCTGTTTGCGACCTTTGGGATTTATTTTTCTGCCTCCAAAAGGTGGCGGAAACAATCTGACAAGGCTGATGCGGAAAAATACGCTCGACAGACGGAGAGGAAGATTTTTACGGCTCACTCGCAGCGGAACGCCGGCATTGGCAAGATTGGAGCAGCCTATTACCTTTGCGGGAAAATAAGTCCACGAGAGGTCGCACGGCAGCAGCAAAACGATAATAAATGACAATCAAATAGAAAGGGATGAATAAAACTGTAAAACAGGGGTGTTAAAACAGGGTAACGGACAATCGGAACGGATTGCCCGTACTATAATCGGAGGAAGGTGAACTATAAAGGGAGGTGGAATCGGGTGGATTGGCCCATCTCTTGATAATTGCAGACTATTACTCTCAGAATGACGACTATATTAAATGTCGTAAAAAAATGCAACGGACTATTTTTTTTGTATCATGAGCGTATTATTCAGCAAATTAGTTGTATCTTTGTAATCGCATAGATTTTTTTGAAATGAAAACAGCTATACAGATTGCTAAAATAAGAGCAGTGGTACTCTACATCATGCAGAGTTTCACTCAAGGAGTGGACTATATAAAGTTATTTAAAATACTTTATTTTGCCCAACAGGACCATCTTGTCAAATATGGCAAAGTGATTGTCGAAGACTCTTTCAGAGCATTGAAGCATGGCCCGGTGCCAGCCTATACCTACAAGGCACTGCAAATTGCAGAAGGCAAACCCTTGGATGGGAATTTTGACGAGTTCCTTTCAGACATAGAGGTTCGTGACAAGAAGGTATATACTTCTGCCGTACCCGATATGGACTATATATCAGGTGCCAACAAACGTTGTCTTGACGCTGCTATCGCTAAATATAAGGATACAGACCCTTATGACTTGTCCGATTTGTCGCATGACTCGGCATGGGAAGAAGCGATGACACGCATTCAGGATGATCCTCAAAAAAACTTCATTACCATTATAGATATAGCCCGGGCAGGAAAAGCTACCAAGGACATGGTAGATTATATCCGAGAAAAGCAGATTGTCAAGAACGCTTTATCTTAAATCAAATGGACGACAAAACCGGTGCATTGGAAAAGCTGAAAGCTATAATGGCCAAAGCTGAGCAAGTAGAGATGTCATCAGTCAAAATTGGTGACATTATTTATGTCCCCTTGGACGAAGAGGACGGACTGATACTAAAAGACGGATATAAAGACCGTAATAAATATATTGTTATTATCGGCTTTACTCCGGAAGGTGTCGCTATCGGTGCCTTACTGATAAATTCGGAAATAGATTCTTCCAAGAGGTCGGAAGAGCTACTGGACTGCCAATATCCTTTGATGGTTCGGAACTATCGTGATATTCTGGACTATGACAGTTGGCTGGATTGTTCCGATATATTCGAACTTTCAAAATTAAAAATCACGGAAAAGAACGGTAAACTGAAAGGTTGCCTGATTTCCGAAGACAGGGAACGGGTAATGCAGTTTCTAAGAGAGACAGAGGTGTTCGATAATGCAACTAAAAGACGTTATGGCATTATTAAATAATGGCGTTAAATCATAGGGAATGGATAGAATAGGTTTAGATACCAGAATTTCAAGGAAAGAATCGTTTCTATTGGCAAATGACGGTTTGTATTTAGGCAGATTGTCGTTGAACACATCTACTCCTGATTCCATATCCAACAACGAGAATATATACGGTAGTCACTTTTCAAGTATATCTTTCAAGAATCGGTATTCCATATATGGAAGTCCCAGTTCATCGTTAAGTCCATACAATCCGAATACATTAACCCCACCAGTTATTTATTTAAGAGGTGAGAAAATCGGTTGTTTGAGTAAAAATGTGAATCTTACAAATCGTGTAGATCCGGACGTGCTTAATGACTGGATGATAAGTCAGCGATTATTTGATTAGTTTTCCATACAGAAAAATACATAAGTCTCCAATCGTAAATTGGGAACTTATGTATTTAGTAGGTCAAATGCTGATGCCGTCCTTTAAAACGACTGGAGTTATCGTTGTAAGTGACAACTTCTTCAGACATCATTAATCTCTACTTTCCAATCTTATACATATTATCACGGGAGTCAAACCGCACACCGCAAAAAATGTAGTCAGGTGTACGCACTGCCCTTGCCGTGTATATATCCTTGCAGTTGCATTCTTCAAGGTATCCTGCCAAACTATCCACCATAATAGCGCAACTTAACTCCGCTGTTTGATGCTTGAACCGCCTGCCGTTTATTTCGACTAACACATAAGGGGTAAAAAAATCAAACGGACTATTGCTTTCGGGGGATAAGATGCCAATGTCTATCAGTCTGACAGGATTTAACTTTTCGTCCTTTGCCTTGTCGTTGTCCTTTTCAATTTGTTCACGTAGCAAGCGAAGGTAGCAATCTTTCTTCGCTTCAAAAGTATGTATCGACTTAATCCACTCACGAATCCGTTTCTTAAAGTATGCCATACTATTGGAAACAAAGAGCGTTATCCGTCCGTCTATGACAAAACCGTAATCGGTCATACCACTCCATTTACCCATACATTTATGTCGTACAGGCTCCCATGTCTTGCCTCCTACAAGGGCGACAAATTCATCTACTGCTGCTTTCTCTTTCCTTTTCATTGTATATAGTTTTTAAAATTCAGGAATAGTTGCTTTCTCAATCAAAACGTTGTCGGCATAATACTCAATCGCCCCCATCGTAACACCAATATCCTGACAAACTGTTTTGAGATAGTTTTGATAGTCGTTTCCAGAAAAGTTCTTACCACATAAGTTTTTGAAAATCATCGGAATGGATATATCGTCTGTACTCGATAGTATCACTTTGCCATTCTGCCTAATCTCTGTTTTCATAATGTTATTTTTGTTTTTATTGTTACTATTTCCCTTTGTTCAACCTGTTTGCGACCTTTGGGATTTATTTTTCTGCCTCCAAAAGGTGGCGGAAACAATCTGACAAGGCTGATGCGGGAAAATACGCTCGACAGACGGAGAGGAAGATTTTTGCGGCTCACTCGCGGCGGAACGCCGGCATTGGCAAGATTGGAGCAGCCTATTACCTTTGCGGGAAAATAAGTCCACGAGAGGTCGCACGGCAGCAGCAAAACGATAATAAATGACAATCAAATAGAAAGGGATGAATAAAACTGTAAAACAGGGGTGTTAAAACAGGGTAACGGACAACCGGAACGGATTGCCCGTACTATATCGGAGAAAGGTGAACTATAAAGGGAGGTGGAATCGGATGGATTGGCCCATCTCTTGATAATTGCAGAATGACGACTGTATTAAATCATAGGGAATGAGTAAGTCTTTTTGATAAGGCAGAATGCAGTTCGGAACAGGCAACCAGAAAAACAATGTTTTTTGTTTGCTTATCCGCCAATCTTTCGTTATCTTTGTCAAAATGAAGACAGCAGACGGTACTTTCGGGTACGGTCATTGTCGTGACATGGAAGATTCATACTCGGCTTGGAAACAGGCGGAGATTGATATATATTATACGTTCACTGAACGTCTTGGAATAGCGTGGGTTCATGCTGTTCTTTAGGGTGCAAGGTGGACATAATTCTTAAAAACACATTGAATATGAAACAGATTTCCTTGCACGTGTATCAGTCCATCGACGGTTGTCCGGCTCCTTCGGACAAGCATTTTGATGCGGCTGTGGATGCCTCCAGTTGTGTGCTGATTGACGAAGAAACTTACCTGCGTATTTATATGAACCATTTGGGGTGGCCGATTACGGCGAAAGAGACTTTGGTTGTGACGAACGGCGGCATCGACCTGACGGAGAATGAACGAGTGAAGTTCATCCAAGGAGATGCAGTGGCAGAACTGAGACAGATGAAGGAAGACGGCGACGGTATGGTGGTGGCTTACGGTGAGGAAATCGGGGCTTTACTCTTGGATAACGGGCTGGCGGACGAAATCACAGTGACAACCGTTCCGGTACTAATCGGCGGCGGCGAAAAGGCATTGGAATGCGGATTGAATGACGGCAGAGCTTGGATTGTGCGGTCAAATAAGGTGCTGGTGGACGGAAAAATGAGGACGGTGTACGGGAAGGTCTAATATGACAAATAGATATTATAGCAAAAGTGCAGCAACCAATTGCTGCACTTATTTATAAAAAGACGTGCCTTAAACATGCTAAATAGGCGAAAAGTAAGGCAAGTATATTACTTTTTAAGCCGAATACTAAAAAAGGTAGAGAAAGATATAAGGAGGATGGAGTCTCCGAAGATATAAAAATACAGCAACACCAACTAAACCGGCACATAGGTAAAGCCGGGCAATACATCAGAACTAATAGCGTACTTTGCCATATCACGCTATGGCTGACAAAACAGCCTTTACATGAATGGCAAAGGAGTCACCGCTACGGCTCGGAATATGCGAAAACAAGATGGCTGTTATACGATTGAGCTGCCATAGAGATTTAGAACTTTTAGTCCATTCGCTGTAGCCTTACGATAAGTATAAAACGTACCACCCTTGGGGTTGCCGTCATACCAGGCAATAAGAGACGAACTGTGAAAAACCATATAGTCGTTGCGTCGAAGCAAACAGCCATGGTAGTAGTGTTCGCTCAGGATGATAACATCATCCGAGTTACAGAGAATAGTATCATACCGGGCTTTCATCGCATCGTTCCACCGCTCGGATTGTCCGCGATACGGTACTACGGCAATAACTTGCAGACCTGACAATTCGGACTGCAACGCAAGAGCAACTTCTGCCGCCAGCATATCAAACCCCATGGCACAACCACAGTAAAAATGACGATAACCTCCAGCGTATGCCTTGGTTATCGCTGCCTTTAATTGCAGCTTCAGTTGCTTCCTGTATAGGAATGGAATATTGCGGTGTCCACTGAAGCAAACGGACACTGCCTTATCATACTTTGTCTGGGTCATATTATTTCACTTTGTAATGGGTTCTTGCGAGGAATATACCTCCGAGTACATTAGCACCAAGGCTTTCAAGCTGATTGGCATAGGTAGCATAACTCAGCCCTTTGGTTATCACATCATCAAAGACTACCACAGACCTGCCGTTGAAAAAAGCCGAATCAAACTCAATGACGTTTACCTTACGGATTTCTTTCTCTGCCTTACGGTTTTCGTGAATGGTTAGCCTCTCACCACTCACTGATACATGGTCATAACCATTGATAGCTCCCGTCAGTTCGCATACTCTTTGGCAGAATGCTTTGTAACGTATCTCGTTCTTCTTATCGGTGGATGCCGGTACGGGAGAAAATACAATGTTAGTACATGATGTTCCATAACGTTCGGTCATGTTGGCTGCCGTGCGTTGAGCAACCTCTTCGTATGCCCGTCCATCCTTGAAATCAAAGACTAACTTGCGGTCTGCTATCTCACGCTCACTCACATTGCGTATGCGTGCAGGAAAATACTTACAGAACCATGCCTGTGGCTTGTCCAACTGTTTTTGAAGTTCTATGTCTATCGTCTTTGCCATAACTCTGATAATTTTTCTTTTTCCCTCTTTTTGAAGGCTGTTCAGCCTGCTGAGGGATATTTTCTGCCATCAACTGCCGCCCAAGAATACCGATAAGACAAAACGGGGACAAGAAATACGCTCTGACGTGTCAGAGGAAGATTTCTCGTTCCAGCGATAGTGGCGATTTGATGTTTGGTAAAAGGCGGCTTACTTTGCGGGAAATATGGCTACGGCAGAGCTGACCGACAAACAGAATATGCTTTCTTACTACAGGCGGTTGTCATATAGACATGTAGAATAGGTGCAAGATTTATAAAAGGAATGGGTGGGCAGTGGAGCGTCTGTGGCTTGCCGGTCCAAACTTCCCGATGAAGTGACCGTACAACTTAGTCTCAAATCTGGCGAAGCGTAAGCCTTGGCAGTTTGTGACCGAGGTGTACGGTCTTTTCATGTTTGGCTTCCGTAAAGAGTCTTTCACTCACCCCATAGCAGCTCTGCTGCCATAAGGTGAGTGAATGTCTCTTGCGGACAAGTCCTGTGACGTTCCGCTGATGGTGTGGGGTGAAGCTATAAAAACAGACAGACGGCATTGCCGGTTACAAAAGGACAGATGGTGGAGGTTGCTGCAAGGACAACAGGTTGGCTTGATTGACACTTGTGGCAAATGTGCCATCGTCCTTGCTTTGCCCCAAAGACGGGTACATAGCATATAGCAGACTTGTATGCCATTTGCCGCGTACTGGTCAAAAGGGCAAAAACATCCTCTATAAAAGTTAAGCATGTACACTTAAAAGAGGAAGTTGTATGGGTAAGACTTTATAATATAAGAGTGATATGGCTTACAAATTATCGGTGCTATTTTAGATTAGTGCCACGATTTTGCTAACTTTGCAAGTGAGTGAAAACGGATTCTGATAATAAACAATGAAGCCATAACATCCATATCCGATTATGCCGAAATACACCGTAATGTTGTAAATAACCGGATTGAAACGGACTGCTTCATTCAAATAAAAATACGATGAATGCAAGACTATTGTTCATACTCCTGCTTTTCGTTATCGGGGCATTGTGGTATATTATCGGCTACTGGCGACGAAAAGCAGGAGGAGCGGCATTCGCCGCCGCACGGTTGGCCGAAAAGAGCGAGGAACGTGAACGCTACTGTCGTCTGGCGGTAATGGCCGGTCATCGGGAAGCCTGCCGTATGTTCTGTCTCTTGCACCCCGAACAGTTTGATGGCCATTCTCCCCATAAGCCGTTCAAATCACGAGGCATCCGAATCTCTTTTTACGGGTATTACTATCCGTCACGATACAATGCGTTGCTCAATGATGAACAGAGGGCTTTCTGCCGTTCCATCTACCAGTTCAAACAAGGAGATATACACGGAATCGAGTTCTTTAAAACGTGCATGAATGCTTTGCAACTGAAAAAGAGACCTTACCATATCATGTTCATGCCGTGTAGCAACTGGATAAAATACGGCCAACGGTTCAAACGGCTCGACTGGTACATCGGCAAGCACCGACAGGATTTAACTTCAGGACTGTACGACGTTGATATTTGCGATGCACGAGAAAGCCTGCATGAAGCCAAAGGTGGAGAAAAGCGTATTCTCGAACGAAACTACCTCATTACCGGAAATATCAAAGGGAAAGAGATTATCATCATAGATGATGTGCTGACAACCGGGCAAAGCGTAGCGGATTACAAGGAAGAAATAGAACGGTGCGGTGGCAAAGTAGTGGCGGCTATCTTCTATGGCAAGACGCTCTCCATGCCTTCGATGCTCCTTGTACAAATACACGTCTGGGGCAACCATATTGCCCATATTATTGAACGGATGACAAAGTAACCGGAACGTTTTCAGTCCTTTTTACTTCTCTTTTACAAACCTGCCAATGCTGATATACACTCCTGCCGGATGGATTGGATATAATCAAGTATAAGCGAGGGGCTGATACTCCTGCCATTGAGCTTGCAGGTGATATGTAGGTGTTCGCCAGTGCTGCGTCCTGTGGAGCCGGTAATGCCAACCACATCACGAGGATGAACTATTGCCCCTTTGACGATAAGAATTTTAGAGAGATGACAATAACTGATGGTGTACCTACCATGCCGCAAGGTTACATACTTGCCGGAAGTCTTGTCCTGTCCGACCTTCACGACCACACCCTCCATCATAGCCATCACCTTGTCGCCACGTGCGCGCAAGTCCAGTCCGCCATGAAATTTACTCTTTCCCGTAAACGGGTCCTTACGGTAGCCGTAAGGCGAAGTGACCTTGATATAACGTAACGGGTAACTTACACTCAAGTAACGATCCATCCACTTTTTCTTATCCATATCTGCGGATACCGGGATACCTGTTGAAACTTCCTGTACGGAAATCTCGCTTTCGGATGCCGGTTCCGCTTGGTCTAACCCCATATCCAATACCTCTATCTTGTAGCGTGTCGGGGTAACGGCAACAGTATTGAATTGTGCTTTGGCCGTCGTGATACATAATGAGACACCTGTCATCATCAATAATAGAATCTTTCTCATGGCAGCAAAGTTAGCACGCTCTTCTTATGGTCTTTCCATTGCCGGCTGTTTTCTCTCCAAATATAACCATTTAATCAGTTTTGAATATGATTTTTCGCAAATAATCATATTCAAAACATTAAAAATATCACTTTATAATCACTTATAAAGAAATGTTTTAGTCATCAGATAAGAAATCAATCTATATTTGCTGAGTATAATTTTATAACATCATTCAGAATATGAAAAAAGAACAATTTGAGTTCAATGAACTGCCTTATCCGACATTGGCCCGCTTTGGGCTTACCCAAGAAATGATTGAAGATTTGCCCCTGCGTATCCTGAAAGAAATCGGGAAAGGCGGCTACTCGCCGGTACTGCCCATGCGTGTCACTAACGAGAATGGCGAAGTAATCGAAAGTCGCAGTCGGTTTGCCTTTATCCGTATGGATAGCGGCGAGGTGGATGTGGTCTTCTATCCCACGCTGAAATCCTCACCACTGGAATGCTACAACGAGGAACAGCAGAAACAGTTGCTCGACGGCAAATCCATCATTGCAGACGTGGCTATGGCGGACGGACGGCACAGTAAGGCTTTCGTGCAAATTGACGAGGAAACAAAACAGGTGATGTATGTTCCGACACCCATCATTGCCCGTAACCTGAAAGTGCTGGCTGAAGTAATGCACTTCGGTACAGTGGAAGTAAACGGAATGCAGCATGGTGAGCCTCTGACGGTGGCAGTGGATGGCGAACCTGTCACGGTAGGCATCGACCTTCACAACAAGACAGGCATCCGTTTCTGTGCGGGTGACGCGCAGAAATGGAAAGAGCAACCCAAGCGCGAATGGGATAAGTACACCTTCGGCTGCTACGGTTGCTGGGTGATGGATGATGACGGTAATCTCGACTACGTTCCGGAGGAGGAATACACCGAAGAACTGTGGAACGAACAGAAGAAAAGCGGCGAGCGTAACCGAGCGGCAGGCATTCACAAATAAAACCTATTTAATATAAGCGTATGGCACAACAGAAATATTATCCCGAAGAGATTCTCGTCGAGAAGATGCAGAGCGGCGAATACGGCTGGCTCGATTACATCAACCATTTTTCCGCCGAGTGGCAGGAGGAGTACGCCCATTACTGTGAGGAAAAAGGACTCACGGTCTGCGAGGATTCCGCCGCCGGGTTTGTACGTTTCAAAGACGAACAATTGGAAGCGGCTATGAAATACGGTAACGCATAACAAGTAACCATCATAACATCAGACTATGGCGATACGAACAAATACCAATCCCCGGCAGATGGACTTGCAGCCCGAAATGCGCAATCTACTGATGCGTAACGGACTTCAAGTCCATGTTGCATTTGACGGAGGCGGCTACCGGCTGATTGTGCAAGGGCATGATTCACCGTTACTGGTCTATCCTATAACCGAACGCCAGATGTTGGCCCTGACGGACTGGGGAACAAATACGGCCAACAAGAAGGCCTACAACATACTTACGAGCATCATAGGAAAAGACTTCTATATGCCGAAGAATTTCGTCCATGCCCGCAATGCCAACGGGCGTGTGGCGATGGGACTGCATGGCTACCGCATCGGTATAGGTGAGTACGGACACATGGGACGTCTGGGTATGCCCCCTCCATTTCTTGGTTGGACACCACGCGAGCAGTGGGGTTTCCACCTACGCAGAGTCGGCGGGCAGCTTTTCTTTCCGGGGCCATCCATCGTACCCGAACGCCCAGACGGGCGCATGAAGCCCGGCGAACTGCAATCGGGTGGCTACGGCTTTTACTACAAAGGCGGTCAACAGGAGCAACCCATTGTACAGCAAGATGTATTGAAGAACTTGCAGGAGGTCATTACACCGCTTGTCAGCCGTCCGCGCAGCAAGGAACCGGTACAACCGTACAAGGAGTTGATTGCTTCACCAGTCTATTTTTCCAACGAGAAATGGTCGGAGTGCCTTACTTCTCACGGTCTTATCGTGGATATGGAACAGAGGACACTGACCGTACAATCGGAAAGTGTCAATGCCGATATGGTCTATGACCTGACAGAAGAAGAAGTGAAAAAACTGGCCACCGCATCCATCGAGGAACAACCTGTGGAGAAACGGCTGGAGCTGCTGAATGGCATTATCGGAGCGGACTTTGCCGATAAGGTAACGATGGAACAGCTCAACAGCGAACAACGCATCAGTATCGGCCTGCATCCCGAAGTGCGGCATGAACTGGAAGAACGGCAGCGGCAGGAACAAGAATTATTCATGCAGCAAGAAACTCCGATACGGCAGGAATACATACAGGGCAGTATCGGTGCAGCCGTGGACGGGCGTGACCTGCAACTGCTCAACGAAAGCAAAGGCTGGTATCGTGAGGAGAAACATGGCCGGGAAGTAGAAATCAGCGACATTGCCGTGCAATCGGCACAGACGGAGGGTAAATACAAGATGTCCGCCGTTATTGACGGACAGGTCATCAGCCACGAAATCAGCCAGAAAGACTACGACAAGTTTCTTGCTGTGGATGATTACCACCGGATGAAACTTTTTTCGAAGATTTTCAACGAGGTGGATATGAAGACACGTCCTGAAGCGAACAAGGGGCTTGGCGTGAAGATATTCGCTGCCCTTACCGCCGGTGCGGTGGTGGCGTCGGAAGTCGCACATGGCTTCCATCACCACCACTCTCCGGAGTTCTATGGCGAACGTTTCAGCGGACCGCCACATCCATACTTCAAGCCCGGCGTAGATACACCGAGAGATGTGGCCATCCGTAATTTCGAGGCACAGATGAATCAAGATATTAATGAAATGAGAAGAGGGAGGTAAGCCTATGAGAGACGGAGACCTTACATACGATGACTTCCTACAACGACTAAACATCCAGGACGTATTGATTGACGCAGGGTATCACCTGAACCGTCGTGACGGTCTGCGCTATCCCTCGTATGTCCGTTTGGATAGCGACGGCAGACGTATCCGTGGTGACAAATTTATTGTGACACAACAAGGAAAATGCTGTTTCCACGCACAACAACAGAAAGTTTATAACATCATTTCCTTCATCAAGGAGCATCCGCACTTTTTCACGGAGTACCATGCGGGTATGTCTCCGGACAGACTGGTGAATCTTGTCTGTAACAGATTACTGAACATTCCTGTCACTGAACGGAAAACCAGAATAGTGAACCCTAAACGAGATGTAAAGCCATTTGACATAGCGGACTACGACATTCATAAGTTCAATCCGCAGAACCGGGAAACGCAGAAAAAATTTTATCCTTATTTTAAAAGCCGAGGTATAGACCTCTATACACAATATGCTTTCCATCGGCATTTTTATCTGGCTACGAAACACCGGGAGGATGGTACAGCCTACACAAACCTGTCCTTTCCACTAACCCTGCCCAAAGGCGATGGAGAGATTGTGGGACTTGAAGAACGAGGACGTGCACGTATGGACGGGAGCGGCAGCTACAAAGGCAAAGCCGCAGGGAGCAATTCAAGCGAGGGACTGTGGATTGCCAGCCCTGCCCGCACTTCTCTCACCTCCGCCAAGCATATCTATTGGTTCGAAAGTGCTTATGATGCGATGGCATATTACCAACTTCATCAGGCAGAAAATAAGGAGTTGCGAAAGGCGGTTTTTATCTCTACCGGAGGGGCACCAAGCCAGCAGCAATTCAAAGGAACGATAAAGGTAACTCCCCATGCCTCACATCACCTTTGCTTCGATCATGACCGTGCCGGACAAGTCTATGCCATCCACTTTGCTCTCACTCATGCAGGCTGGAACTTCTCCACCTGTCTGTCACAAACCGGCAGACTGATTGTACAGAACAACAGCGAAGGCTATCCACAGTATGAAATAGAACTTGAACCATTCAATTTTGAAAAGATTACAGCCATTCTGGGTATAAATGATGCAAAACAAAATTTGAAGAATGGAGAGCGTGACGACATGGGGATTGGTGACGGCTATCTACAGGAAATGAGAATGGTTTGTATGGATGAGTACAAAATGGCTCGTGACGAAGGTTCTGCCAGCGAGGAAGAATTAGAGGCAATGAGAAATAATCTGGCAGCCATCGACAAGGCGATTGGGGCTTTCAATCCCGGTCCGAAAGATGTAGGACGTGTCCTGTATGAATCTGCCGCAGAAGGTTATAAGGATTGGAACGACCAGCTACTCGACAAACGGATACAACCAGAGAAGGACAACCTTGACGATTGGGAGATCAGCGGTAAAGCCACGCTGAATCATGCCTTGTCCGATTTGCCCGAAGTCAATCCGGAACATATCCGAAACGGATTATACGACGAAGCAGACCATGAGGCTGTGCGAAAGCGTCTTGAACGTGCGGACAGAGTAATATTCTCCTTTGAAACCAATGACCAAGGAATGTCAGATAAGGGTTTTCAGGAAATGTACAAGATACGGGAAGAACTTGCCCGGTTGGAAGTGGATATAACCAATTCTCTTTCCGGAATGAGAGAAGACTTTCATTCCCGTTTTCACCGATAATCCATAAAACCTATGCAGAGAACTTGTCACAAAACCATTGTCATCCATCCACATACTGGGCAATTTGTCATCAACGAGCTGCCCACTCTCGTGCTGTGCGGCACTGTATGGGTGTACGGAGGCATGGAAGGGCTGCCATTGACAGCTATTGCCACAGTAATTGCCTTGATGCTCTCGTTACTGTTACTCTACCGTTATCTCTACCTGCGGCGAATCCGTTATTGCATCGGTACGGAACAACTTGTCAGCGAATACGGTATTATCCGTCGCAAAGTGGATTATATGGAGCTATATCGTATCGTGGATTTTCAAGAGCACCAAAGCCTGCTGCAACAATTTTGTGGGCTGAAAACCATACGTATCCTTTCAATGGACAGAAACACACCCCGTCTTGACCTGATCGGTATCTTCCATAGGGATGACCTCGTGTCAATTATCCGTGAACGGGTAGAAACTAACAAACGAAAAAATGGAATATATGAAATCACGAATCATTAGTCTGGGGCTGGTTGCCTCGCTGGTATGCCTGCTTCCACAGGTGGCAGAAGCCCAAATTGCGGCTTCCAATCCGTTGGAATGGACTGCATTGGCCGAAGGTAACGAACTGATAAACGGGCAGATTGAAAAACAAATAAAGGGACAGACACAAACAGCCTTGCTCCAAAACAGCATCGCTACCGAGTTCAACCAAATCCACAAGTGGGAGAAGCAGTACAACAGTTACCTCAAGACAGCAAGCGGTTACGCTTCATCACTGAAAGCCTGTACGCATCTCTACAATGACGGTGTGCGGATTTTCCTCACGCTGGGGAAATTAGGCAAGGCCATCCAAAACAATCCGCAGGGCATTGTGGCCAGTATGAACATGAACAACCTCTATATAGAAACAGCAACGGAACTTGTCTCTGTTTTTACATTGCTGAATGACGCTGTGCCCAAAGGTAGCAACGAAAACATGCTTACGGGGGCAGAACGCAGCAAGACGCTATGGGCGTTGAACGACCAACTATCGGATTTTAGCCGGAAGTTGCATCTGCTCTATTTGAGCATACGGTACTATACTTTCAATGATGTGTGGAACAACGTAACGGCAGGAATGCTTGACCGTGACAACGGTGAGGCAGCTCGTATGGCTCTGTCCCATTGGCACAGGGCGGCAGCTCTCGTCCGATAAAATATATCAGTTATGAAATGGACAATTTGGATAAGTATATTACTGCTGTGTCTTACCGGTATCGGTGAGGTACAAGCGCAGAATGACCCTGTACTGGCCGGAATGATTGCAGTATATACCGAAAAGGCAGAGAAGGAGCTGAAGAATCAGGAAAAGGTCATGCTGATGCAGACCACCGGACATATTTGGACAAAAGAAGAAGTGCAGGCGACAACAGACCTGCAACGAGAGTTTAATAACTATCTTAAGTCTTTCCAGTCAATAGTCTGCTATGCGGCGCAAACTTATGGGTTCTATTATGAGGTATCGAGGCTGACAGACAATATGGGCGACTTCACCAAACAATTGAAGCGAAGTCCAGCCAATACGCTTGCCGTAGCCCTATCCACACAGCGCAACAAGATTTATAGGGAACTGATGATGAACAGCGTGGAAATAGTGAACGATATACGCACAGCGTGCCTTTCGGAGAACAAGATGACGGAAAAAGAGCGTATGGAAATTGTCTTTGGCATCCGTCCAAAGCTCAAAACTATGAACACAAAGCTGCAACGACTGGCCAAAGCGGTAAAGTACACGACAATGGGCGACATTTGGCGGGAAATCGACGAGGGTGCACGTCCCGAAGCTGATAAACGTAGTATCGTGGACGCAGCCAAGCGACGTTGGCGACAGATTGGAAAGAATGTAAGACCTTAAAAATGTAATGATATGGGAATTTGGGATTCAATATTAAAATATGGCGGCAAAGCAGCAAAAGCTACCGGAAGAAGTATGGGACATGCTGCACTGCATCCTTCACAAACCTTACGGAGCACAGGACAAGCCGTCAAGACCGCAGCCATCGGCGGTGCAGTCGGTTATGTGGGTTGGGAGAAACTAACCACAGATAAGAGCGTGGTACATATCGTAAGCGATGCGGTCATAGGGAAATCGGCTACGGATACCCTTGCAGATGCAGCGGACGGTGTGCGAGAACTGACAAGCAAAGCCGGAGAAGCAGTCGGTTCCGTCAGCGGTACGGTAGCCGGCATAGACTCAAAACTGGGTGGAGTATCGAATTTTCTACGGCAAGTCTCCAATGGCGGAGTTTCCGATATGTTCGGTAACTTTTTCCGTAATCTCGGACAAGGTAACGTGTCGGGATTGAGTATAGCGGGACTGGTCGCAGCAGCATTTCTTATATTCGGACGCTTCGGCTGGCTGGGCAAGATTGCCGGTGCATTTCTCGGCATGATGCTTATCGGCAACAATGCCGGTATTTTCCGCACACCTGATACGAGAAGCATACAACGAATACAGACACCCGCTCTTCCCGTTGAAGAACAGACGAATAGCGGGGGGATGAAAAGATAAGAATAAGAATCAAATATAATCACATAATGAAATATACAGAAGAAATGATCCTGCAATCCGAAAGTGGATACTGTATGCCTTTTGAAGAACGGAAGGGCAAGGATGTGAAACTATCGCTCGGCTACGGCGAACAAACCGATCCGGCAACGGGCAAAACATATTTTCATCATGGCATCGACTTCGATGTACGGTGTTACACACTGGCGGCTGTCGCCAGCGGTATTGTGTCAGGTATAGGCAATGACCCTACACTCGGCATCTGCCAGACTATACGCTATGGGGAGTATGAAGTGACCTATGGGCATTTGTCAAATGTCTTCGCCCAGTTCGGACAGCGTGTCAAGGCCGGACAGACTGTAGCTTTAAGCGGTGACAAGCTGCATATCGGGATACGCTTCAAGGGTGAGGAACTGAATCCGCTGGAATTTCTAACCATGCTGTATGGGAATATCCAAGCATTGTGTCATGCTGATGGAGGCGAAGCGGCAACATCTCCCAACATGGAGATGGCACTGACCACCGATTACGAGCAGGACAGACAGGAAATAGAGGAATTGATGCTACGTTTCCTGCCCTACTACATGGAAGACTTACAACGTGGTGCATACCGACTTCCTCCACATACGGAGCAGTCACTCCGCCATGTCTTTACAATGGGAGCAGTCAAAGAATACTTCTATGAAAATATGCCAAGTATATCCAACCCACTCGGACTGGGACATAAAGCAATGCCGCTTGCTTGTAAGGTGCAGAACCTACTCATTGCGGACTTCTTGCATTACCTTGCCCTACGGCATGGCGTGTACTTATCAACGATGGGCGATGATGTAAAAAAAAACTCTACGACGAAGCCCTGACCCATAGTGGTATCATTGACCCACTGGCAGAATTAGACATAGACATCCAGAGCTTTGACATACCGAGAGCAGTCACGGTATATCCTGACCGGGCCGGTGTGCGCTGGTGGACGAAAGCATGGTTCAATAACCGGGAAGAGGGCGAAGCATCGGTGGAGATTGAGCGAGAACAAGCGATACGCTTCATTCACGACAACATCGAGAAAGATGTATGGCTGGAAGAGTTTTATCCCAAACAGATGGAAATTTACCACAACGCCATCGAGCAGACAAAAGAGCAATTATTAATGAATAGAATAGGATAAACATATAATACACTATGGACGGAATCAAGCATAGCGGACGGTTTGCAGAAATGGAACGCCTCGTGAACGACTATTTCAACTGCCATATCGCACCCATCATGTCAAAAACGCGGGCTGACCTCATACGGAATCAGGGAGAGGAAATGAAAGAATATTCCACCTCTTTAGGTGGTATTCTCAGTATGATGGCATCTTCGGCACAACCAATGAGCGACCCCTATCAAGCACTCAAGGTCACAGGCGAATGGAACTCCAAAACGACAGAGGACTATATCGAGATGTGCAAGACGGAGATTACCGGTTCCGAGGAAATGCAGCAAGACCTTGCGTATATGGCCGGGCAGTGGCGGGATACCGTCGTGCAAGAAATCGGAAGGGCACGTTACAATGAGTTGTCAGAACAGCTCGGTTGTGACCTCGCCTATGCCTATATGGACCACCGGATAGAGGAACTGATGATTGACCGGTTGGTGAAAGAACGTATGCCCAAGTCTTCCGCTGACTACATCATCCGAAAGGCTGCCGAATCGAGTCTGCTGGGATTATCGCAGACGTTAAGCCGTTCACCGCTGACCGATGAAATAGAGGCACGAGGCGAAACAGCTTACCGCCCGAACAGATGGGAAAAATGTACGGGATGGATGTTGGGCACAGCCGCAGATACCCTGATGATGGGTGGTACTGGTTCATGGACGGCACTGGCAAAGTTTACCGGTGCAGATGTGGCTATTGCAGCCATCACCAATCATTTTGAAGGCAAGAAGCCTGATACCCTTTCAGTAGAACAGTGCATCAGTAAAGGAGTGTTCGGCAGAGACAGAAACGTATTCGACGATTTTCGCAAAGAGGCAGCCCAAATACAAATCAAAGAGAACACGGCGATTGGTACAGACAACAAGCAACTGAAAAAGAAAATCCCTGTCATGGACTTTGGCTTCATGGAATGGACACAAAACCAGAATAGCGGTTTATTGTGGCCGAATGTACAGAGCAAGGAAGAACAGAAACATGAGGAACGGTACAAGGGTGTGCCGATTGTTGTTGCTCCCGGACAGGAAGAAGCCTACTTGCAGTCTTTGGAACAACGTGACAAAGCGAAAATGGTCAGGACAGAACAGGATGAAATTATGAAAGAAGAGAAGCATGAAACTGTTGTTCCTGCCAATGATGCGGAACAACATGTACAAACGATACAAAGTGCGCAAGTAGCACAGGGAAACGGAAACGGTTGGGGCGGACTGCTTGGTATGCTGGGACTGGATGGCATAGGTAATATCACAGGCAATCTCGGTTATGTAATGGCCATGCTCCCTGATGTTCTACTGGGAATATTCACAGGCAAGACAGAATCGTTGCGCTTGGGAAACAATATGTTACCGATAGCGAGCATTGTGGCGGGTATGTTTGTGCGTAACCCGTTGCTGAAAATGCTCCTGATTGGTCTGGGAGGTATGAACCTGTTGAATAAGGTAGGACACGAGGCCTTGAAAGAACGAACAGAGGGAAAACTGAACGTAACAAACGGGAACAATGTACAGTACCGACACTATACGAATGAAGCTCTGAACCCACGTATCGTGAACCCTGTATTGCAAAATAGCACGTTGATTGCCACGATAGACCGAGTACCGTGTACCATCCAGTTGTCACCGGTTGTAGCAGAAGCCTACCGTACCGGAGCATTGCCTTTGAACACGCTGGCAAATGCTGTCCTTGCCAAGAGTGACCAGCTTCGCCAGGCTGCTGCACGGAATTATGAGGACGGAAAACAGGAAACCATCGTGCGTCCACGGGGTATTCAATAATCATATAATCAAATAAACGATATGAAAGAAAAATCGCAAATCGAAAAGAAAGCCGAGGAAAAACAAATCACCTTGCTTTCTACGGCTTTGAGTGAAGCCTCGAATGCCGGTGGACACTGGCTCAACGCATCGGGAAAGGGATACCCACGCTTCTATCCAAGGGGTGTTTCTGTCAGTGCATTCAATGCGCTGTTCATGACGTTGCATTCCGATAAAAATGGATGCAAAACCAACCAGTTCACGCTATTCAGCGATGCCAAGGCACAAGGAGCCTCGGTGCGTGAAAATGAGCAGGGAGTTCCATTTTTGTTTTACAATTGGAACAAGTACGTTCACCGTAATAATCCGGAACAGGTTATCAGCCGTGATGACTACATGAAACTGTATGAAGAGGAACAAAAATTATATAAAGGTGTACACAACCGTGAAATTCGTACTTTGTTCAACATTGACCAGACGACACTACCTTACGTGGATAAGGAGCGATACGAAACGACGTTGCGGCGGTATGGCAGTGCAGTGGAAAGAGGATATACGGAAGCTGACAACCGACGGTTGCATATTCAATTCAACGACTTCCTGCTGAGGATGCGGGACAACCTTGTGCCTGTGCGTTCGGACGGAAGCGGTGTACCCCACTACGAAACAGATAAGGATGCGGTCTATATGCCGCGACAAAGAGAGTTCGGACATTATCACGACTATATACAGGAAGCCTTGCGGCAAATCGTGAGTGCTACCGGACACCAACAACGGTTGGCGCGTGAAGGTATGGTGATGAAGAACGGTGTGGCTCCCTCGGAGGATGCCGTCAGACAGGAGCGGTTGGTCGTGGAACTGGCTTCGGGAATTAAAATGTTGGAACTGGGGTTGCCAGCACGGTTGTCTGAAGAAAGTCTGAAGACAGTGGAATACTGGTGCCGGGAGCTGAAAGAGAACCCAAACTTGATGGACGCCCTCGAAAGTGACGTGAACAATGCCATCGAAGTAATCAATAAAGCGGAACGGGGCGAGAAAATCGAATACGCCACCATGCGCAACCGGCGGGACACTTCAACCATGCAGGAGCAGATGCCCAAACATTATTTTGTGGCCAACGAGATTCGGCAGCATCCGGATAAAGAAACGAAAAAAATTGTGCTTGTTATTGATCCACAGGCAAAAACCGCAGACGTGATTCTCCCAGCAGGGGCATCAACAGAGGTAGATAACGAGATACCAGGAATGAACAAGGGACGCATCATGCGAGCGTTGCAGAAAGAGGGAATCGAGCAGGTACGCTTCTACAATACGGATGGTGCATTAGGTTATCGGCCCGATGACAGTTATTTTGCCGAGAAGATGATTACGTTGGCCCGGCTGAAGAACTGGGCGATGGAGAAACTCTCCACACTGGACGTGGCTTCGGCAGTCAAACAGGCTAATGAGATCGGATTTGACCACGTAGAGATGATTCAAGACGATAAGAAACGATGGGCACTTTATATCAAACCCGAAAATAAGAGCGGATATAGCATCTATCCTGATAAAGAAGATATAAACCGCTTCTTTTCAACGCTCAAGCAAGCGATGGATAACATCGGTAAGGTGCGGATGGAACTGGCGCACAAGTATTATGCGCTGGCCGAGGTCAAACCTGACCTGAAGGTGGATTTGTTCCACAGCGAAATGCCGGAAATTGATTTGAACCGTATCCAGCGTGTTTCGGTTTTCAAAACCAAACAAGACGGCATACAGTGTGTCGCAACCATCGACGGACAGAAACAGCCTGCCCGAAGTGTCACTCCGCAACAGTGGCAGCGGATGTGGATAGCGGAAGAACGTGACAGCTACAAACGTCATCTGGCAGCTACTCTGTTTGCAGATGTACTGCAAAAAGGACAATCGCTGGAAGCACACACCGGAGAGAAACGACAGAAAGAAGCAGAGTTGTGGCCGATAGAAACGACAGCACAGGAACGGACGGAATCAGACAACGAGGGAATTTCACCGGAGCGGCAGTTGTGGGACAAACTTAAGGCGAACCATCCCGATGCCTTGCAACTGCTTCGCACGAAAGATGGTTATCGGCTCTATAACGAAGATGCGGTACAGGGTGCAAAGATATTGGGCATAGCCCTGAAAGAGTATCCGGAACGGGACATTACGGCTTCAACGGAATTTCCAACGGAACAGCTCGACAGCTATCTGTCTAAGCTCGTCCGTGCCGGGGCACGGGTTGCTATCAGTGACATGGAGGAACAAGAAACACACAGAGGTTTTCATAGATAAGGAGTAAGGAAATGAACAAGAACCAACAATACGCAATGAAATATGCAGAGTATGCTATGGAGCAGATGCGCCGGTACGGAATACCCGCATCCGTGACGTTGGCACAAGGCATACTGGAAAGTTCCAACGGACAAAGCCGTTTGGCGCAGAACGAAAACAACCATTTTGGCATCAAGGCTACGCTTGCATGGATTGCCGAAGGAGGAAGGTATGGCATATATACTGACGATAAGCCGAATGAGAAGTTTTGCAGTTATGACAGCGTGGGTGATTCATACGAACACCACTCCCGTTTTCTGAAAGAGAACAGCCGCTATGCCCGATGTTTTGCACTTTCACCCGACGATTACAAGGGTTGGACACAAAATATCGAACAGGCTGGTTATGCCACAGGCGGAGAATATGCCGAGAGCCTGCAACGGATTATAGAGCAAAATGGCTTACAGCAGTATGACAAACTGGTGATGCAGGAAATGGAAACACAGGGTAAGCGGTTCGGTGCGGAACATAATCCTCTCCGAACGTCTGAAAATTCAGAGTATGGTGCGGAATACTCATTCCCGGTAGAGCGTGAAGAGTTTCTTTTTGTTACCTCGCCTTTCGGTATGCGGCAAGATCCGATGGACAACACGAAACAACAGATGCACAAGGGAATTGATATCCGTTGCAATGGCGATGCGGTACTGGCTACTGAGAACAACGGGAAGGTGGTGGCTGTGAACCAGAACAAGGACACGCCCGGTGGGAAATCGCTGACTGTGGAATATACCCGAACGGATGGCAGCAAGGTACAATGTACTTATATGCACCTTAAGGAGGTTGCTGTAAAGGTCGGTGATGTAGTACAAGCCGGTGGAAAGCTCGGCACATCGGGCAACACAGGTACACGTACAACGGGCGAACATCTACATTTCGGCGTGACAAACTTCTATGCAGACGGAACAAAGCGTGACATCGACCCTGCGGCTTATCTGACTGAAATCGCACAGAAAGGTAATATCAAATTGGAAGTGTTGCACAACGGGAATAACCTGCTCACCCGATATAAAGGAACAGAAGAGAATGCCGCCGGCAAAAATCTTTCACCCGACGGATGGATGAAGAAGCTGCTTTCGTCAGAGGATAGCGGTGTGGGAATGTCTGGATGCAATGACCCTATAGTAGAGATGGCGATGACAGCCTTTAGTTCCCTTATGCTCTTGGCCGTACAAATCGACAACAAGAACGAGGAGGAGCAAAAGACTGCCATATCGAAACAAATGGACAGCGGGCGCATCAATCTGAAATCATTGTTGCCGGGCATGAAAAACTGTGAACTGGCAATCAGTGAAAATGGAAAGGCTATTCTGCGAGTGGACAATGGAGAGCTGCGTATGTCACGTGAGTTGACTACTGCGGAGCTAAGCCGTCTGTCGGCAACATTGAATAACAACACTCTCACAGAAGAAGCCAAAAGGATACGTGTAACCGGTATGCTGAATACGGTTATCCTCTCGGAAGCGGCTTCACAGAATTTTGAACAAGGGATGTCCCAACAGCAGGGGCAGACAGAGAACTTAAAAAGATAGAGGCGTGGCGATATGGTAAAATGCGTGATGATACAGCTATGCAGATGTCTGTTCGGACTGTCCTACCTTGCCTTGTATGTCCTGCTCTGCTACCAACTCTTCGGCTGGATGGCAACGCTCCTTATCATGAGCGTTCAACTGTTCCTTGCCGGATGGTTGATTTGGGCAATGATACGAGCACCCGATTAAAAGCAATGATTCAGCAGTTCAACAACAAATCATGGCAACACCGTTGTCGGGTGATTATGTATCACATTAAAAGACAATAGAAATGATAAAATGTAATGTTACGGTATGCGGCGTCATCGGACGTGATGCGTCGATACGCACAAACAAGGAAGGGAAAACGTTCCTGGTTTTCCCTCTTCGAGTGATGATTCCTGACACAGACGGGAAGACTCTGCCTATTGAGGTGGATGTCAGCAAAGATACTGCCGGAGAGGAGGTCTCCAATTATCGAAATGGTTCCCGCGTCGAGGTTTCGGGGACAATGTATCTCAAACACCGTGGTGACAAACTTTATTTCAATCTTTTTATTAACGAAATTCGTACAGCTACGGCAGATATGAAGGATATGGTCAAAGGCGAATTGGTATTTCGAGGTAAGGTCGGGCAGCATATCGAGGAAAAAAGGGATAAGAAAGACCAGCCTTACACAATGTTTTCGGCATTCAGTACGGAGAAAGTAGAGGATGGCTTTGAATACCAATGGGTACGTTTTTTCTGTTTTGGCAAAGAACGCGAAGCATGGTTACAGCCGGGCGTGCGAGTGGATGCCAAAGGTGAAATATCCCTTTCGGCATATAACGGAAAGCTGAATGTTTCATGCAAGGTGGAAGAGCTTGTACAGTATGTAGCAGATTCGTCTAATTCCAATCAGTAAAGGATATGGCCGGATATAAAAAACAGCACACGGACGGGCCGAACAGCGAAGATAAAGCATTAGACCTCTTCGCTGAAATGATGATTGAGAAAATCGAGAGTATCCGTAAGGATTGGAGAAAGCCATGGTTCACGGAAGAAGCGTTACAATGGCCCTGCAATCTTTCCGGACGCGAGTATAATGGCATGAATGCCATTATGTTGCTTATACATTGTGAAAAGGAAGGTTACAAGATTCCGCGCTTCTGCACTTTTGAGTGTGTACAACGGCTCAACAAATCCGATAAGGACAATCAGGAGAAACCTCGTGTTTCTGTACTTCGTGGAGAGAAATCATTCCCAATCATGCTGACTACATTCACCTGCATACACAAGGATTCTGGTGAGAAGATTAAGTATGATGACTACAAAAAACTATCTGATAACGAGAAGAAGGAATACAATGTTTATCCTAAGATGCAGGTATTCCGAGTCTTTAACGTGGCACAGACCAACTTGCAGGAGGCAAGACCGGAGCTGTGGCAAAAACTCGAAAAGGAGTATTCGCTACCGAAGATTGAGAACGGAGAGTATTTCAGCTTCGCTCCCGTCGATGCGCTGATAAAGGACAATCTGTGGATTTGTCCGATCAAACCACAGCATCAGGATAACGCTTACTACTCTATATCGAGAAATGAAATCGTTGTGCCGGAAAAGGAACAGTTCAAATCTGGAGAGGCGTTCTATGGAACACTATTCCATGAGATGACACACTCGACCGGTGCGGAAGGAGTTCTCGACCGTATCAAGCCGACAACTTTCGGCTCGGCAGAGTATGCGCGCGAAGAATTGGTAGCCGAGTTAGGCAGCGCATTGGTTGCCCAACGTTACGGCATGACGAAACATATAAAAGAGGACAGTTGTGCCTACCTCAAAGGATGGCTCGACGAATTGAAGGAATCGCCACAATTCATCAAGACAACTCTGTTGGATGTGAAAAGAGCGGCTTCTCTGATTACTCAAAAGGTGGATAAGATTGCACTGGAATTGGAGCAGAACATTGATGAAGAGCAAACAGTAGCACCGAAAGAAAAAGTGTATTATTCTTCCGTGGCCTATCTTCAGCTTACCGATGACACGATGCGGTTGGACGCATTCAAGGATAAGGGGGACTACGAAGGACTGCTGACTCTCGCCAAGGAGTATTATGACGGTAACGGCATTAACGAAGAATATACTTATTCTTCTCCCATACAGAACCGAGGAGACAATCTTTTGATTGAGGACAAGGATTTTGCTGTGGTGTACAATGGGAGTGTCGGGGGAACTTATGAAGTGATGCTGAAATTCACGGAAAAGGAAGTACGCGACCATATCAGGCGTTATGGTATCGAACATGCTGGAGATACGTTAAAAGGGGTAGCCAAGGAGATGGCTGCGGAACAATTCTCTATCATGACACAACAAAAGATTCCTGCATTTGAAATGCCGAATGGTGATGTGCTGTATGTCAGCTATAATAAAGAATCCGACATGATAGATATCGGGCCGGTTACTAATGCGGGACTTGTCGCACAACATCGTTTCCCATACGACCATAATGCTTCGTTGGATGCCAACCTGCAAACCGTGAACGAAAAGCTGAATAATATGGAGGAATACCGGGAAGAGCTACAAGAAGCAGAGTACAGCGGCGGAATGCGCCGATAAAACGGAAAAAGATGCGGAGCTGTTTGCTCCGTACCTTTTCTTGAATTTATTTTATTACTCTAACAAATTATCTATCATAGACTGTAAATTTGTTATATCGCAATACTGATTATGTCCCCCTCTGTAATCTTTCGCGTGTTGGGCTGTCCGGATTAAGAAAGAATCGAGTTCTATTTTTACACCGCTACCCATTCGGGACAAACCGGAAGAGTGACTGATGTAAACGAATTTACCGTTACGTTCTATGAAACAAGAGGTATTATAATGCCCCTTTAAGTTGAATGTTACTTTTGCGCCAACGGCTGTTGCGTACTTGGAAATCTCACGTACTAAGGCAGTTTGGAAACTGCGGTATTTTTTTGAAACATAGACTCCTGCATCTGCAAGGATTGCGTTCTGCCATTTGGTATAAAAATTCTGTGCCATATTTTTAATATTAATTCTGTAAATAATTCTCCCAATTCTCTTTGTCAATAGTTAATTTGTTCATTTCCCAATCGTATTCCACTTCCGGCATATCAGAATAAGGGAAATACACAGTGTAGCCTATCTGTCCATAAGAACAATGTAACGGTATAACGCAAATCTCCTGACCACAATAAGGCTGTGGCGTACAATATTTCTTCCAATCAAAACGACCTGCTGCTATATTGCAGCAAAGTAATTTTAGAGTTACTATACCTTTCCAACTCTGAAAATCTTTTTTATAACCTTTTTTCATACTACTAATGTGCTATATTATAATAAACTTCGGGTTCACTTGACACGTTGTAAATCCAGCTTCCGCAACGTACCAATAGAGCATTCTTGCCATAATAGAGTTTCTTCATTCCGGTTATACTTCCTGTTATGTGAAAGTTAGGGAAACGACTGATGTCTATTTTCTGTGCATCGCATCTGTAGAGTGTTTTAGTTCTCATTGCATTTATTTTTTTAAGTTGTTTTTTATTTCCCTCTTCTTGAAGCCTTCCGACTTTACCCAAGAGGTTGTTTCATGTGCATTTTCAACGGTGGATGCAAGAACTATGAGCAAGTAACCGGAATGAAATTTTATGAATACCGGAATCTGTGATTGCGGAAGGTTACGTCAAATTTCATTTCAGGTAGCAACAGCGGTACTTGAACATCGTTTGCCACCGTACCTTTGCGCACGAAACAAACAATGGTGCATGTCGGGACTGTGAGAATGTAATACAATTAGAACAGGTAATATAGAATCGGTAAAAGAGGCTGTGAATTGGTAACAGAGGTTCGGCAGAACATGGTCTATAAAAGTAACCGGACTGTTATATAGGAAGATGATAACCACCCGCTTGAGTTGCGGGTGGCTTTAAAAAAATTATATGGAGTATCAGAAGTGATAGTCGATGACTCCTCCGATATAGAGTATCGTTCCCGGTTCAAGCGTACAGACAAACTCCATAAATGCAAAAGATTTTTCGGCAAATGACTGGTATCCCTCTCCGTCCAAATAGAAATGATACGCAATATCCAATGGATTTTCCAATGCCTTTTCAAGTTGATAAACAGGGCCTACAAACTCCAACATATTTTCCGTCGTAATAGCTTCAGCTTTCTTACGGATGTTAGTCACAAAGTTCTCTTTCCATTGTTCCACCCCACCAATGTAGCGTATGGTGTCATCACCTACAAGTTCGAACATATCTTTTGGTAGAGCAGTATTGACCAAATAACGAATATCCTCCTTACGTTCTTCGTCATCTATCTCCGCACAATAGTCATAGAAACTGCCATCTCCTTGATGGAGAGTGTCTTCATTCAGATAGTTTTCTTTTTCTATCCACATTTTAGAAATCTGAAAAATTCGGCTGTGCATAATTTTGAAATTTAAATGATTAAACTTTATTCCCTTTACTTGAAGCCCTTCCGGCTTCTTGTCAGGAATGATTTTTATGCGAAATTGACAGCAAGGAAAGGATGGATAAGGCAAGTAAACAGTGGATGGAATGAAGTGGAATACCCAAATCTTCGATATGCGGAAGGCTGCCACAAGTATCCGGGAACTGTTAGCGCAGCGTTACTTGACGACCATTCTAAAGCTGTATCTTTGCATACAAAATCTCTCAGATAAGAACTGCCGATGTGCGATATAAAGAATATCTATAAAAGACTGGAGAAGCACTCTGAGACTGTATAAAAGGACTGAAGGCGACAAAGTCTCCCCAATCTGCATGGCAAATCAGAGAAGCTTATCGGATAATGATAGTTCGCTGCACGCTGTCAGCATACCGTCATTTCGTTTTCTGCATCGGATTAGTCTTAGCCTGCGGCATATTCATAGATGTTACAGAAAGAATTGTCGTTTTCATCTTTCCGTTGTTCGGCAATAGCAAGAATTTCTGTTATTGATTCGACAGACTGACCGCTTATCACCTCAAACCACTTGAATACTTCTGTCTGGTTGACAAAATATTCCTTGTACCATTTGTCGTCTGGAGTACATAGGTCTGCAATGTACTTTTCGGGAAAGTATTTACTCTCTTGGTCATTTGTCCAGTACTCCGCCAGACCCGACTCTTCCGATTGATAGAAATAACATAGTGTTGGGAATTTCTCACATACCAGTTCAAGTGTTTCATCACACGGAAACCAAGCTGTTTCCGTTGTGAATTTCAAGAATGTCAGGCCAATAAATGTGTTATACTGTTTAGAAACGGAGTACGACGAGTAAAAAAGGAATAGGACCGGTTGTGGGAGTTCGGTGGAGCATGGCTATAAGAGTAATCGGGCTGAATATACAATACAAGGAAATGCTATCCACCCGCTTTGGCTACAGGTGGATATGTTATTGTCATTCCGCCCCTCTCATGATGGTGAGTTGGTCGGGACGGTTAGGAAACCAATAAGAATCACTGTCAATATATACACATCTGCCACTATTACAGAGATTCCCAAAAGCTAAGACCTCACAAGGTCCAAATATCACTCCATAATCGTTTGTAAACGCCACCATATCTCCCACACTCAAGTCGTTTTCCGTATCCATCACCTTGGAAAGGTGGTCGTAAAACTCAATACCTTCAGCTTCACGTTCTGTTTTCCAACGCAAAAAGTCTTCTTTATGACTTCTACTGGTATGTATCGGTGATAATTCAGAAGGAAAAACCTCCGCTTCCGAAGTATCAGATGCAATCAAAATAACGCTATCCTCTTCAATGTTTTCCGGAATAGAAGCCACTTGGTAAACCCCATTAGACAGACCACTATCTGGGTCATGCCAATAAAGAAGATTACCCAACTTGATAAAATCGTATTTTCCCATATTCTTTGATTTATTATTTCCCTTTGCTTGAAGCTCTTTCGGCTTCTTGCCGGGGATTGATTTTTATGCAGGATTAACAGTGGAATAAGGGCGATAAGACAAGTAAACAGTAAATGGAATGGAACGGAATACCCAACCTTCGAATGTAAGAGCAGAAGCAGGCTTGTCCTTTTATACCTTGCAATGAGAAGGGGACTGAAAGTCAATCTTTGATTTGAGGAAGGCTGCCGTAAAATATCCAGGAACCGTTAGCATAGCGGTGCTTGACAATCGTCCGGACACTGTACCTTTGCATATAAAATCTCTTCGGCCAGATTTGCCGATGGTGCGATAAGGGAATACTCAGAATGGAAAAACATAAAAAGGGGTATCATATTATAGGCGAAATATATAACAGAGCTAATATAAGTCCTAAAAAAATATTTTTGCTATCTTTGCCAGCGTATTATATAATATTAAGAACATAACAATGGAAAAAACATTTACACAAATCTGTGAATTGTTCGATCAATTCTCAAAAGATGCCAACCTCCAGATGGAGAAAGGCAACAAAGCAGCCGGAACTCGTGCTCGCAAAGTATCACTTGAACTTGAAAAACTTCTCAAACAGTTCAGAAAAGAGTCACTCGAAGCATCGAAATAATTTTCATTCTGGTTCTGACAGTAGGAAAATGGCGAACTTCACGTGTACCATATCGAAAAAGCCTCTTCGCTTCACAGCGGAGAGGCTTCATTGATTATGACAAAGTTAAACATCAATTATGCGAAATTTCTATTTCGCTTTTGGAAAAAACAACTCCACTTTCGTATGTCTGTTGGCTTCCACGGGCGTATAGTCGGCAATTCCACCTTTGCTAACTCTGATAATCCGCTTGGCTGGTATTCCACGTTGTTCCAGTTCTGCGGTAATAAAACCTGCTCTCGATATACTCAAAGAATCATTGATACTTGATGTTCCTGTAGAACTGTCAGCAGCACCAGTTACCCTCACGGATAAACTGTATTTCTTAGCTACACGAGCCAGTTCGTCAAGATTAAGCCTCTGTGAGGTATCCGTCAGATGTGTCGTATTGAGAGCAAAAAAGAAATAGATGGGTGTACCGATGCACTCTCCATCAGCGTATGAAAGAACCGTGGAATCCATAGCGAGGGTGTCCTGATGGGCGGACTGCACATTTCGGGAAGCCGTGTAATTATATGATGGCTTTCCATTCTCTGTCTGAAGAATAGTCGTGTCAAGAGGTGACGACCCGTCCCAATAGCTATGCTTCAATCTTGCACGAAGCGAGTTCAAACCGCTATAATTATTTATAGGATATCTGCATCCGGTTATATCGTCGTTGTCAAAGATATGGCTATATGTATCGAGTAGTCCTTCGATTTCCAGAATTTTCTTTAATTCCACGAGCGTTCGCTTATCTTGATTGTGACGTCCCACATAACGCCTGTTCTCCTCCGAAAGGAAGTTGCCATAATCGACAAGCAGTTCGTTCCGATGGATGTATGGTGTCGTATCCACTGCGCGCTTCCAGCCGACCTTACCGAGATGAAAGGTGAATCCGGCAGTCAGCGAAAGCATGTGATCGCCCAGACGGTTTGGATAGCCATATCCGTCGAAATCCTGGAATGTAGTTGTGTTAGAGAGTTCCAGCATAGCACTAACCCGTTTGGAAATACGGTATTGTGTTAGTATGCCGTAAGAAAGCGCAAAGGGATTGTTCCCGTTGGTGGCGTTATGTAGCAGACCGACACCCATAAAGGGTGCAAGCCTCCAACGTACCTGTTCCTGTCGGGCATATCTGCGTCCAAGGAGATTCCACAGGAGATCTGCATGGATATAATGGTAGTCCTGCGTAGATAATTGTGCATCCTTAAACTGCAAGCCACTATAATTTACCCTTGCGCCGACCAAAGGAGTAAACCATTTGCCGACGGCGAGGCTGTACGAAGGTTTCACTCGTCCAAAAAGGTCTTCACAACCGAGAGGTGTACCAAGAAAAACTGTCGCACCTCCGGATATGCTAACAAACCAGTTGCCGGTTCGGGATGCCGGAAGTAGCACCCCGTTGAGATAGACGGGCTGCATCGGTTGAAGCAATTCCGCTACTTCATAATGAATAGTGTGTCGTACAGTGTCCTTCTGTACGGGTTGTACACTTGCTTGTGCCTGCAACGTGCAGAGCAAAGCGAAGATGAAAATAATTTGTTTCGTCATATTCCAATGATTTCATTAGTTATACTTTTAATCTGGTGTAAGGCGTATGCCATTTACCGTTTAGATTTCTTGCCGATAGTCGAGCGCATCATGCGGCTCGCCATCCTCATACAGCGAAGTGCCCATGCTCGATTGTCCTCGTCCTCGTCGCGTCCCCATTTGAGGTCACTCCCTCCGCCTCCACCACCATGTGATTCGGCAAATGTAGTGGCATCATCTACCATTCCGAGAAATAGCATTGTCGCACAGTGCATGATTTCCGTACCCCGCTCGGCGATAGACTGTACCAGTGAACCGTCAAAGAGCTGCCGTTCTGAAACATTCATTTGTGCCGATGCGTTACGATACTCGCTGATTACACTCTCCAGTAGGACGTCTTTAAACAAGCTATCCACTTTGGAGTGTACATCACGGGAATATTGATAGGCCTCCTCTTTGAGTTCTTCGGTACGTTCTTCAATGGCTCCCATATTCTTTTTCAGTTCGATGAGTTGCCGGTCAGCCGTCTGCAACTTTTCCTGCTTGTCTGCCAGTTGTCTGATGATTCCTTGCAGCTCTTTTTCCAACATTTGTATTTGGATTGCCAATTCTGCCGCATTGCCTTTGTTTTCTTTTAAATTGTACTCGGCTGCCGATAACAAGGTTTCTTTTTCAGTTTTCTGCTTTTCAAGATTGCTAACCATTGTCGTAAGCCCTTTGACTCTGCGTTCTGCCAACCGGATGTCTGATTGAAGTTCACCCAATACCTGTTGATGGAGTTTGATATTATCCTCGATTGTTGTACACTCTTCAGACAACATTCGGCGGTATTCCTCAGTCGTTCTGTGCCGTGCACCCGTTTCGGATATGCTTGTTCCTCTTGACATTCCCCACTTTGTATTGACTTCTGCGAAAAAGTCCGTATGAAGTTGTTTCATTCTTGCACTATATTCAAACTTATCCTTACCGGCGAAGATTTCCTTGTACGCAAAGCGACTATCCTTGATTGGCAGAAGCGTACAGTGGATATGCGGGTTCAATTCATCCAGATGTACAATGAATGCAGCGATGTTCTGCTCACCATATCTGCCACAAACGAATGAATAAACATCCTTGGCCCAGCGTTCAATGTCACGCTTCCGTTCGATGCGGGTATTGTCCGCACCTTTTTCAAAGTCCACCTGTTGCGTACCGAAAGCAAGTTCCTGCATTCGCTGCCGTGAACCGCCGAAGATGATATTTACCACCGTGCGGTATTTTGGTTCGAGCAGCCCCTCATTAGGATCTTTGATTCCACGGTGACTTAATATGTCCGCCATCCGTTTGGGAATGCTACGGCTTGTGTCGATGGGATGTATTTTACCTCCGGGCGCAATCTCGAAGTTCAGCCGTTTACGCGTAGGATCATAATTTCCCTTACTCATAGCGTACTTCTCTGCCTTTTCACTACGGTCACGCAGATGTTCATTACTTTGGGCGGTGGTAATCCCTTTCGACACCTGCACGTCGAGTACCTGTTTTTGATTTGCCATACGTTTTTCATATTGTTTCGGACAATCTACCGTGTCCCAGCTTGCTGCTTGTTCGGACACCCTTCCCACCAACGTCAGGCAGGTGGGGTATTAGGCTCCCCCTTCCCTTTGTTCGTGGCAGGCGGGCAAGCCCGGATGCCTTCTATAACTGGCAGGGGGGCTTCACTGGATACAAAAGTGGATTGTTGCGGTTATACATTCTGTTTTCAACCTCCAATCTGATACGTTGCCTCCTGTGCCTTTGCCGCAAATGCCAGAAAAGGCTTAAAAAGCGTTTTAAGGAACTCCCTGTCATCTTCATCATAATCGGAATTTTCATCCCTATCTACATCAAGAATAAGCCCGGCAATACCTTTCGAAGTTGCAATAAGTCCTGTCCAGTCCCCATACAATTCCAATCGGAAGTAGTCCATAAACTCTGTACTGTCATCGAATCTCGACTTACGCAGTGCCCGTTGTATAGCGGCAAATGTAATGCACTCCAAAGCTACCATACGAATCTTGACAGCTCGTTCATCATCATCCGCTGTCGGATTGATGCGAATGATACTGTCCGGAGATGGGCAGCTATCGCATATGCCAGCTTCATCCATTGCCCGACGAACAAGTTGCTCACACTTGATTCCGATCTCGTCAAGGGACACTTTGCCGATTATCCAATCGGACAATGCCTCACGTAGCTGTTCTGCAAGGTTCAACTTCTTCTGTCCATTGCAAGACTCCGTGGATTGGCTGGTTTGCACAGTCATGGTAATGATGACGCTTTTGGAAAGCCGGATGCGATTCAACAAGCCGAACTCTTCCATTACATCCAAAAAAGAACGGACAGTAGCCCTATGCCAATGCCATTCCGATGAAAGGTCAGAAACAGTCACGTGGCACTGGTTGGGTTGAAGTTCGTAGCCTTTGTTCCTTAAAAAAGGGGAAACAAAACCTGCCAAAGATTTATCCAATAAATCACAGAAGGCTTCTGTCTTTGTTTTTCGTTCACCGACTTTCTCCTTGAGGTAGTCAAATACTTCTCTGTCTGCCAATATAGGGACAGCTATTTTCTGCTTGGTTTTCATTTTCATTTCATTTTTTAATTATTACTACTGTGCGGATATATCAGTGTTGCCGCTATCCGCATCTTGCGGCAATATCGCGTGATGATGGTCATAATAACTTTCGGCTAATAGTCTGGGGAATTTCATCCATTCAGAGATTATGCCTATGTCCTGAAATTCGGTCATAACCCGAACAGAGGGATAGAACAGGGCAGCCAAAAGAAGATAGGCGGCAGTTACCGCCGTTGTGTACAAGTGTGGAACAAAACTGATGGCCAAAGCCACCAATGAGAGTATGACAAACATACATGGTCGGTCACATAAACCTCTTAACAATCTGTCCGCTCTCCTAAATGAATATATAGTGGCACAGATAGCAGTTGAAAGAAAAACACCGAACTCGCCAACATGTCCGCTGATGTAAACATAGTGGAAGAGCAATAGCAGAATCAATACGACCTGTACATATAGTTTACGAGCCTTTACACTGTGTATCATAGCATCGTAGAACCTTACCATAAAAGAACGGTGGCTTTTGTACAATGCTAATGGCAATACGAAAAGCGTTATACAGAAGATAAGTTGTAGTATATTCCAAATCATAAATAATAGGGTTTCTCGCGTATTTGAATGGGGGATATCATCAACTCTAATTGGACAATATTGTGGGTGGCCAATAGGATGATAACTTCGGCGTCCCTCGGTGAAAGGTATATCGCTGCTTTCTTAATACGTTGCTTGAACGTATGCTCCTGCTTACGGTAGGCTGCCAATGCCTTATCCAGTTTATGTTCCGGAATTGTCCATGTCATGCCTTTGGCGTATGAGCCTTTGTCTTTGCAAGCCCGCAGTACCAACGTGCGGGAAACAATGTAATTGATATATCCGTTTCTTGACAAAGCATACTCCTTATAGAAATTGTCATCAACAACCTCTATCCATGTCCGGTATTCCCTAATCCAATAAACCATTTGTCGGTATAGTGTGTCCCGCATAACATGACCATTAAAGGAAATCCATCAAGAGATCGTCTTTGTTCTTCTTATACTTGAATGTGCCACTTTTGGAATGAAGATCCAAATCAAGGCACAGCTCGCCGTACATCTGCTCAAGAGAATCATAGATGGTGACAAGAATGCTATTTACCTTACCGTCTGCATCTGTCTTGCAATTCATCTTGAACATCTGTCCAAATGCCGGGTTGGAGTATGCACAGGTGCTATGCCCGAATTTGTCAGCGTGCGTGGGGATGTGGTGGTAGAGAGTTATAAGCTCCATATCGTCCTCAAACAGATCCATCACTTCCTCCAAATCGTAAGGGTCGCGTAGCGGGAAGGTCAGTAGGGCGTAGTCACCGTAGAATTGTGCTTCCTCCATTGTCGTCACATCGAGTAGTTGCGGTAGTTGCAGAGGGACAAATGTCATAAAGTCATTGAAAAAATGTCGTAACATATTCATTTTTTATATTGTTAGAGCGTCTGTATGAAAATATCCATAAGCATTCCTGGCAGTTCAGTCAGTTGACCACTTTCCGATTGCAGGATTCGGCTCAAGGTTTTGAACGCCACAGGTGTCTGTGCCGCCATCCTGTCAAGTTGTTTCCGTTCTTTATCGGAAAGCAATGTCATAGAGAATCCGTCCAGTGAAGTATAAGGGTGGATAAGCATCCATATATAAGCATGTGCTTGCGAAGAAGTCTTGATTTTTTTGTTCCGAACATCTTCTATACAAATCTGCATATTTTGTATTTGGCGACGATTGGTGCGCATTGTCAAATAAAGCATAGCCTCCCGATAGGTAATCTCCTTTCTCTCAGCGGCAAAGAATATCTGCGAACAACACTGTTCAGTACCACGTGTGATGTCAGCCATACTCTCACCTTCGAAATCGTGCAAGTGAGAGAGGAACGCACGGAATATAGCATCTTCTTTAGTGATATAAGTAATCAGTTCATTGCGGCTATGTATGCCGTTACGGATAGTTCGGGTCAGTAACATACGGTAAGCCGCAAGGATTTCCTCTTTGTTACCCTTATGAAGCGGAAGATTATCCAGTGAGTTGAAAAACGGGCGGATTTCTCCAGCGGCATGATGCAGTTCCTCATCATTGTTATAAGGTGAGAACTCTCCTTTGAGAGCCAAAAGTTCCTGATAAGTACGCGTCTTTGAGAGGGCTAAGCGTGAGAACTCAGTGCGGATAGAATCATGCAGTCTGATACACTCTTCACGCTGATTGGAATGGGGGTGGCTGAGCGTATCATTCCGGAGATACCTAAAAACAGAGTCTTTTACTGTTTGCCATTGTAGGATATGCTTGGTCAATACTTGAAATGAGGAATCTTTCTGACGTCGTATATTGTACAAGTACTCCCTGTATATTCCGGCAGGATCGTTCGTAGCTTCAGACAATGATTTGCCATTTCTATCGCTGCATGATATCAGGCCCAATATGGCCAATGAAACGATACATCTTCCAGTCAAAAATGATGGAGTCTTGTAGTATGATTTTAAAATTTTCATATTTAACAATTCATATTTAACGATGCAAATCTATATATTATTTTTATTGTAAAAGCCCTTTTATATCGCATTTAGTATAATTTTTAGTATCATATTAATAATATGATTATCAATGAAAACAAGTGCAAGAAAAAAGCTAAAAAAAGGATTTAGCGAGATTTTTGCCACGATATGATTTTAGATTAAAATGAAAGTGCTATATTTGCACTTGTTATCAAAACAGTGTATATTAAAATGGCAAAAGTTGGCTATATATTCAAGGAAAATAATGACAGTTTTGATGCTGAGAGAGAATGGATGCAGCGATATGGTTGTGTACAAATCGTAGAGGAAACAGTTGAACATGAAACATTGAGACCTATGTGGAAACAGCTTATGGCGAATCTTCAAAGGGGCGATGAAATAGTCATATCCAAATTCAGCAATGCTGCACGCGGTTTAAGAGAACTGGCCGCGTTCATCGAACTATGCCGTATCAAAATTGTACGTGTCATATCCATTCATGACAGAGTTGATACTCGCGGTGAATTATTCCCCGGTACGACAGCAGCCGATGTGTTGTGGATAATAGGGGCATTTCCGGAAGAAATTGCCGCACTACGAAAATATTCCGCTCATGTCGAGAAGTTACGCCAGAATATCAAAGCCCCGGCTGTGCCGAAGGTATTACCTAAAGCTGAACGAGATAAGACAATCGTGGATATGTATATCAACGGGCATTCTTTCGATGACATTTGGGCTGCAAGCGGTTTTAGCAGCAAAAGTTCTATTTGGCGCATACTCAATAAATATGGCGTAAAACTTGATCGTGGCCAAACCAGCGGTCCGCGTGTCAAACAGAACCCGAAAGAGGACGGAACAAATGAAGGTGACTCCTGATAGAATTTTCAGATAATCAGGATCGTATATTTGTTTTTCGGTTATTATTTTGTATTTTTATTATTGTTAAAACTATAAAAGTAAGACTTATGGGAGATATTATAATTGTATTGCTGGTATTCTGGGTTGTCGGCAAGCTCTTGAAGGGCGTGTTTGGCGGTTTCAGTAAAAGCAGCTTCAAAGATGATAAGTAGGCCAGCCAAGGGATGGGTAAATACGGTCAAAAAAGACTGGTTCAAGAGGCGTGAAATTGTAAAAAGGAAGTGGAATGGAATAAATATAAACGGAGCTTCCGGCAACAGGAGTCCAGGATATATCGGTTGAGATATACCCTGAATACATGTCGGATATTGTCTGTCCGGAGATGTTTAGGCTTTCCACCTATACCCCTCGTTTGTCAGTTCCAAGTATTCCTCTAATCCCGGTTTTACGAAAAAGACAATTTCAAAGGCATCGTTACTTCCGTTATCGGGGAATGTCATGTCGGTTTCTCCATTTCGGATAGTCCCTTTGCCCACGTTGGAACCAAGGTCTTCATCCGCATAGGCATATTGAAACTCGACGTCCGGAAATATTTCGGAGAGTGTTTGGATAAGCAGCGGCACACCTTCCCAAGCCGTATCAAACCAAAGCACGTTCGGTTCTTCAAAATTCTGATTAAAGGCATTCCATTTTGTACCCCAGTTAGCGATAGACCATTCATACCAAGTAGGATAACCGTATTTTCCCCAGTTTTTCAGATATGTCATTCCAAGTTGTAATGCTTCTTCCCTGACTTTTTCCTCCTGAATTTCCATCCATTGAATGACTTTCAGGTCGTCCTGTGAATTGAACGGTTTACGTTGCTGTGCTATGATATACTGCATACCAAATTCCCCAGAAGTGGACGCTTCTATCAGTAAGTCCTTTGGCATAGGGATAATGTTGTTGAAGTCAATATAGCAAGGCGTACTGTCTTCATCAGTTTTTCCTTTTAAGAAATCCATCACATTTTGTACTGTTTCTCTGTCTGCGTTTATTTCTAAACGGTTTGTTACATAATTAGGCATGATTTTAATGTTTAAAGAATTGGTTAGTATTAACTTTTATTTCCCATATTGTCGGTTCTTTACTGATTGAACCGTTTTGGGATTTATGGATGCGGTAAACGGATGTCGATACAGCTTCATACGGCAACTTTTCTTGCCAAATTACTCTTGCGCAGGAAGGAAGAATTTTGTAAGAAATACACTTCAAGTAGCAGGATCAAGCGCGATAGCCGACCTTTGCATCTGATAAAACCAAACCGGTGATAGGATGAAGAATAGATGGGAGATAAAATGAAAAATAATTAATATAAAAGAAGAATGCTATTCCTTTTGCAGAAATATAAAAAAGGAATAGAATGATATAATTATAAAAGAGGGATTATTATTACCCTCTCAATTATAAGAGGGTATGTTCTCAAACTCCGACCCTTATTTGTAATACTGTAATACCGCAACACCTCCGTTAAAGGTCATTACGGTATTTTTTTTGAATTATTCTTGTGTTACTCCCATAGCATTGCTGTATTCTTTGATTTGCTCCATTGTCAGCCATTCGGGTTTTTCGTTTTCTCGGAAGCTGTCGTGAATTTTTGTCATGTATTCAATTTGTGTCTTTTCAGAACCAGCCCACAAACGACGAGAACTTTTGTTTCCAAAGCCAAGATAATATTCACAGTCGGCTTGCAAACGACCCAATAACATATACCTGAATTTTAAATCGTGCTGTAATACTTCTTCTATTGTCATACTCGTTTTCGTTTTTAATTAAGTTTTTTATTTTCCCTTTTTTCAAGTCTTTCGACTTTGCCGGAAGGGTTGTTTTTCATGTGCGTCCCAAACGACGAAGCAGGAACGCAGTGCAAGGAATCGGAAATGAAATTTTATGAATACCGAAATCTATGATTTAGGAAGATTACGTCAAATTTCATTTCGGATAGCGTAGCGATACTTGGATAGCGTTCGTTCGCCGTAATTTTGCACACGAAAACAAGACCGGGCGAAAGTCTGGATAACGACAGGAAACATCAACATTCATTACATAAGGGCTGTAAAAGAGAAGCAAGCAGTTACGCTGCTATAAAAGGGAAACAAGGAAATTAAAAAAGTGGGCACGGAGCAATCTGTAAAAAAGGGGGATGCCACCTGTCTTCGGGCAAAAGAAGATACCATACCGATAGGATTTAACCGATACGGTATCTCTTTGGTAGTCATCAGTACCATACTTTCAGAAAACCATTTAAAAACATTCGATATTCGCCTCTTGGAAAATCTGCGGGGCGTGCTGATAAAGCAAAGGAAGATTCAATACCGCCATTGGATATTCCACAAATCCGCTTCTACGCTTGTAACCTGAATAGGTCGCTAAATTATTTGTCTCCAGAAACTCCATTGCATCCGGATAATGATTCACATCAATAAATGTACGGTCTGGCAAATCGAGTGCATCCATGCTCTCCAAATTGACGGATAGCACGATATACTCTGTTTCATCTTCCACACTTTGCAAAGTAAGTGCTAACCAGCCATTGCCATAAAATTGAGGCATGAGATAAAAGCGTTCTCCACGAAACTCGTATTCTTTCCGCGTTAGGGAGCTGTCCGGCTCTACCAAGCGAAAATCATCCTCTCCAGAAACAAATTCTGTTGATGGGTCGCTGACATCCACATACGTTCCATTTACATTGTGACACAAATACTCTGCATTTTCTGAACGAACAATCACAAATTGAATTTCCATACTTTTAAAATTTAGCTATTAAACATCATGTTCTTTTTTTCCCTTTTTTCGGAAGCTTTTAGGCTTCTCCAGTCGGGATTTGATTTTTACGTGCATTCAAGATTGCCTTTAAGGAAAAGCAGGCAAGGAATTTGGACAGAATTTTTACAGTTGCGGTATGGAGCGTATACGACATTTGAGCGATTGAAAATCGGGAAAGCTACTGAAAAATTGTGTTCAAATAGCGTAGCGGTACTTGAATGTTTTTCCGTGGCAATACCTTTGCACAGGAAAAAACAAGTCCTGACTGGTAGCAGCCTGAAACGAAATAATTTCGTTTTATACAAGGGTAAAACGGAGTGATAAAAAAGGGAATGACCACAAAGAGCAGCCGACAAAAGCCGGCTTTCTTTTGTTCCTGTGGGAGGAGCTGGGACATTTAATCCGTTACATCATAATAATAGCTTAGCTCGTCATCTTTCAGATACTCCATTGCATATTGACTGGCTTGTGCCCAAAGGGTATTATACAATGTCGCAATTTCCGGCCTTGTTTCATAATACTGCCATATCTTATGGTTAAGCACTAAAACCAGTTCCGTGAGATACTTGTAGTTCTCTTTCCACTCCTTAAAAGCACGGTTGAAAGTGTCCTGTATCGCCGAAAGACCAAATCGGTCAGCAATGGAAAAATCATTCCAAAAGGTTGTTTGCAATTCATAACCGTTCTCTAACATAAATTCTCTGAATGTCATAATGCCTCAAATTTTAAGATTAATATTTTATTTATTTCCCTTCGATACTTCCTGTACCGAAAGGTTGATTATTTTTCTGCCCACGGGATTGGCGGCCAGAACGGGCAAGGAGGATGCGGAAAATACACTCTTCGATATTTCGGAGAGGAAGATTTTACAGCAGCAAGTGTCAGCGGTCCTTGACAGGACGGACAGCCGGCAATCGAATTTTGCAGGGAAATAACCAGGCTTGCGGGATAGAAATATAGGGGGTAGCTGGATGGGGCTATAAAGGAGGGCCGGAGTCTAAAAAAGGAAACTGGCACAAGCGGCCACCTACAACAGTTGGGCGGGAACATTCATAAATGTGTAAAAAGGAATAGTTTCCCACCACATTTTATGCAGAATATATACGGCATAAAACACAAGTGCCGTAACAGCCTCTTGAGAAAGCGTTACGGCATTTGTTTAAGTACAGGTTACAGGCTATTTTACCTGAACGAGGTTGTCCTGTAGAGTTTTCCAGCCATACACTGCGGCCACATAGGGGTGGAGGGAACGTGTAACTTGGCGAAAACCATTCTCGTCAATTTCATAGTTGTAGATTTTTGCGGCAATCTGTTCTGCGTCGTCACGATTTTCAGCGACACGGTACAAAACATAATTCGTGCCATCATGGTGCGACATACGGCCTCGTATATCGTAGCCGTCACCGTACCACTCTGCATCATACTGTGTAGATTGTAATATCCCGGCAATGTTGTCACCCAAAATTTGATAGCCTTGTTTGCGTCCGTTCCACAATCCTAAATCTCCAAATGCAATAATGACTCCATTGACATCCTTGTTTAGGTTCTGCCGCTCATCCCCCAATTCATTATACACTTCGTCCGACCACTCTTCATCGCTGACCTTGTAGGCATCATCGTCCAGTTCTTCTCGCTTGAAATTTTGATAATACTCTCTTGCTGTTTCATCCAATAGAGCATCACTTGACCAAATTATTTGTTTCATACATTCTAATTTTTTATTTTCCCTTCCCTTCAGAGGCTTTTACCTCGTCCGGTGGGATTTGATTTTACGTGCAAACCACAAGGCGGAAGAAGGGAACAATGCAAGGAGGAAGCGGAATCCGAAGGATTTCATTTGAACGGCATTGACTGCAAATGAAACGCGCCTTGCAGGTTCACGTCCGACTTAACTTCGCACTGTAAAATTAATGGACGGCGGACGTAACCTCACTTTTGGGAAGAAATATGGTTATAAGAGGGACTGGAAAGCTGCTCAGAGGTATGGAATTGAGAGAGTCTTCTTTTTTCTATTGAAAATCGTAATCTGCCTGTTCATCAAGTGGAGCTAAGTATAACAGTATTACCGGGTGAAGATTTCATTTGGAGCTTGGCATCGCAACAGTCACTTATAAAAGTATGATGCGTATTAATCCGGTCATGAGCAAAACAAAAGCGACCAAAAGATCGCTTTGTTCATGATAAGGCAAGAATTATTTTTTGCCTTTTTTCACGGGCTTTACCGGCTTTTCAGGAACATCCTCCTTTTCGATAGGAGGATAAAACTTGACAGCCACCATAACAACACGATTGTGCTTCACACCGACCTTGTCGGTCCACTCTTCAGGCTTAAAGTAGCCTTCAATGGTGAGCATCGTACCTTTGGTCAGTTGGTCGAATGACCCAGTATTCTCGTTTTTACGCCAAGCCTCAATATTCATAAAGGCTGAAATGCGGTTGGTTTCCTCGGCATTCCTTTCCTGACGGCTTACGGCCAATGGGAAACGTGCGACACTGCTGTTGGTGAACTCTCGGATTTCAGCGTCTTTACCTAAGAATCCGGTTACTGTGAAATTGTTTTCAATCTTTTTCATGTTGAATTGCTTTTAGAAGTTATTAAATCAATTTTTACACTGCCTAAAAAGTAGATGTCGTTTAAGGGATGCACCAAGGATAGCGCGTCAATACGCTTTATTTTTAGCCACAGGTAAAATCGAAGGCTCGATAAAGGAAGATTGAAGCGGCTACGCCATTGGTCAAGACAACCATGTCGTTCCCGTCGGCATACTATCTTTGCAGAGGAAAAATGATGATTGCTTCGATAAAAAGCGATTATGGAAAATGGGAAACAAGTAAACCGGTAATGATAAGGAAAAAGATCAAATCCAAATGTCGGCACAAAGGCGAGACATCCGTCCGAAAGTCAGTGAAGAATAGCAAAGCCAAAGCGAGACATGCCTGGCTTGAATTGAGACTGTAACAAACAAAATACCATCCAATCAGAAAAAAGGCCACTGCATAAGGAATGTGTCAGCCAAGAGTGGACAGAAGCGTAGGTAGCCCATCCTTGGAGGATAGTGATATCCGCATCGAAAAAAATGGAACTGGAAGGAAAAACGGCAGGAAGAACCAGACTTTTCACAAAGTGGTTTCCAATTCGCTTTGTGCGAATGGCTGGTTTCTACAAAAGGGAGTGGCGCAGCCAAAAGAAAAAGTTATAAAAGGAAAATGGAAGTAAGGCTGAAATGGGTGATTCCATTCCAGCCAGTCGATGATATTTGTCCAAGGTGTCATTGAAATTCAACCATCATAATACGATGCTCGAATATTTTGGTTTTGTCGCTGGGACGTCGCTGGCAAACCCAAAGGTGTCGTGCACCGTAACCGTATGTGAAATATTCATCAAGTGGAGTTTTTTTCTCCAACTGTCTCATGCTTTCACGCAATTCCGACTCATTGCCAGAAAAAAGAATCGTGTTAATGATTCGGAAATAAAGTTCAGTTACCTCGTCACAATAGGGGCAAAAGCTGTGTTCAATTGTTACTTTCATGCTTCTTTTGATTTTTATTGTACTTCGATTATATCTTCAATTCGACCATATAGGACAGAACGTAGTGCGGTTTTGTCAATGGCATAATATTCGGCAATATGTCCGTGTTGTTTCACGAAATACCGTTTGAGAACATCGGAGAAGTCAAAACGGTAGCCCATTAAAGCGATACCTCTTTTGAAATGGCAGCACTCTTTCACATTGCGGGTGAGCCAGTTCTTTTCTTCCCGACTCAACTTGTCGCCATTATCAAGACGTTCCCGTAATTTGTAAACCTTGCTATCTTTCAGTTTTTCCAATTCGGGCACATCCCATTGGACGAATTTCATTGCTATCTGTGTCATGGTTTCTATGTTGTAAAATTGTAAAAATTACTTCATCACAGTATTTAATAATCTCTCTTTGCCACAGATGAAACGAACAGTGATTTTGTTGTCGAAATCACCGACAATCGTTCCATCCGTTTGTCTCTTATAGAATAAGCAAAGTGTAGGATAGACCATAATTTTACTTTAAATTCTTATCAATTTGATGGATTAATTTGAAAGACAAACGCTTATGGAAGTTCTGAAAAGTCTAAGGTAACGATTTGGAGATTGTGCTAATTTCAGTACTTTACAGTCTCATACTTATGAACAACTTTTATAGGACAAAGATACTATTTTTTTTGAATAAGAGAATAATTTCACAGGAAAAATAGAAATTTTATGGGGAAGTGTTCTGATAGCATGTCGTTGTAGATTGTAGGGAGGGGATGTAAAACGGCAGGCACATAGAATTTCCGATATTCAGAAAGCCGTATTCCCAAAATAGAGATTATTTTTGAAAGAATCACATAATCCGCTAAGAATAAAAGTTTATGCGGATCATCAAAAAACGAGGTAACGAGTTGGCAACCGTTCTGGTTTCTACATACTTGCATCAATTGCGTTGATGTGCAACTCACTTTATGTAAAGGTACGATTTTTTACGGAACATGCAAAACACCTTTGATTTTTCTTTTTTAGCAACCGTCAAAAACAATCTTTCGGTTTCATATCCCGGTCACAAAGGCGGTACAGTCTCTTTATGAAAAGTAAACAAAGGTCAGGCAGGATTGAAACAGACTGTTACGAGAACAGTCAGAAAAGGATTGCATACAGGAATTACAGTCTGATACCGGGCAGGGGACGACTTTGTGCCAAAGTCCAAAAAGAGGTTCTTTTTCCAGACGGCAAACTCCCTCACCTCTAAAAAACAGTCTGTGGCTGGCGCACGCAAACGTCCAGCCTTTATGCGGACAGTCTTAATGCCCGCAGCCTGTACAAGTGCGTAAAAAACAGGTAAATGGAATCTTCATCCGCTTCCCCGCGCCTTGCCGACACTCCTATATTCCCGTTCCAACACCTGCTCGATCTCGCTCCTCTTGTACAAGACCTTGCCACCAAGTACATAGTAAGGCAGCGTGCCGTTGCTCCGATACTCGCCCAATGTCCTGCGGCTGACTTTCAGCATACACGCCACCTCACTGTCGCACAGGTACACGTCTTCTTTTGGCGGAACCGCGCCATCTCCGAAAATGCCGTCAATCATCGCCGACAGCCGGTCGATACGCTCGTGGATGGACTGCATCCACGCATCGTCTTTCGTTTTCAATTCATTAAACATTATATAGATTAATTTGTTATATGACTCATTTTGTGACTGATTCTGAAGTTGTGTAATCCACAAGCAATAAGAATCACCATATCTTCGAAACCGAATTTATGGCATCTGAATCGTTCTTTGACAATACGGCATTTTTTCATACCACCTATGGCATGCTCCACTTTAATCCTAACTCCGGAAATCCGCTTGTTCTCTTGTTTTTCAACACAAGTAAGCTCTTTCCCTTTAGGTTTCTTTTTGGGCATGCATATTTCAACTCCATCCGGTTTGTGTCCGATGAAACCTGTATCCTGCCAGAGCCTAATACCTTTGGGAAGTAGAAGAGGTTCTTCATCACAAATCTTTTTGTCATGGACATGACCTTTGTATGTGGAGCTCAACCATACAATCCGAAGATTGTTAGTACATAACAGGTTATTCTTTATGCTATGAGTTTTTTTTACCACTATAGCATGCAGACTGCCAGTCTTCATCCAAAGGACGCTGAATAGGTCGCTCGGTTCCGTCCAACAAGACTTCTTCGCACCCTTGAAGAATGTGTATCAGACGTTTGGAGTTACGGTCAGGCAATTCACCAAGCGTTTTCAATGTACGCCGGAGAATCTCAGAAAGAAGGTGAATCCATCTATTGGCCTGGGGCTGGGTCATCTCAAACTGAATAGCATGGAGTTCCTGAAGGGGATTGATCTTCAGATATACCAATATGAAGAACATTTTGTCCTGAATCAGAGACAACACTGTTGTAAGATATACGTTGGCGCACTTTACCTTCCAAGGTAAAATGGCTGTAATATTCATCCCAATGGTACTTGAAAGTTATTAGCAAAGCGTCAAACTCTGCAGGAGTTAATCCTGTCGCAGCAAGCACTTGGCTATGACGGTGGCGAATCTTGTCGTAATACATCAATTGAACTTTTTAGATCACAAAGATAAATCAAAGAACGCTTTAATCAATTATTCGATATAAACTCTATTATACATACTGCTCATTTGTCTTTTGTTGATACTTCAGTTCAATTCCTTCAAATGGTGTGCCCCCTGTAGCGTGCATCCTTGCGTCTGTCCTCCACTTTCGTGACGATACGCTCCACGTCTTCCGGCAGGTAATAGGTACGGTTGCCTATCTTGGTATAGGCGAGCGTGCCGTTATCCCGCAAGGTCTGCAAGGTGCGCTTGCTGATTTTCAGCTTCAGGCAGACATCCTGGTGGTCGAGCCAGCCAGCCGTCCTCTTCACGCCTTTCAAATCCAGATGGGGATTCCCTCCACCCTATGTATGAACCGTTCGATTTTCATGGCAAATTCCTCGAACGCCTTCCTTTCAAAACATACGGTTTCCATAACAATCCGATTTTATGTTGATACTTCAAATTCATACCATCCGGAGAAACGGTCACTCGTGGTGCCGGTATAACAGCGCATGGAAGAATTTAATCTGAAAACTGACCGTGCAGATGTTATTGTTCCCGCCGCTGAGATATTTCTGATAATTGCAGGTATTGTCAAAGCTGAGTATATCCATGTTCCGGTCATTGGCTTAGCAGATGGTATTATTGACAATTTGTATGCCATATACCTGAAAACGGAATAAAAGGAATTGTGCATAGCTGTTTTAACTAGGGGATATTCAGTAAATCCTATAAAATTAGCCAACTAATTCATACTAAAAGTATTGCGAATTAGTTGGCTTTTTGTATCTTTAGGTATTTCCCCTAAAATTTTGAAGAACGATTGACAAATGCTTCAGCGGAGTCGTTCAATGCTAAAATCAAAGCTCTTCGAAGCCAGTTTAGAGGGGTGGCTGATCTGAAATTCTTCATGTTCAGACTGGCTAGGCTATACGCTTAAAGGAAAGCTTGCCAACCGGAAAAATCCGCTGCCCCTGGAAAAAGCAGCATAGCCAAAAGAAAATATAGCAGAACTGTAAAATATAAAAGAGTTTGTGCCAACGTTTTGACACAAACTTAGCAGATTACTATTCAGCTGATACCTATTCTGAAAGATGTAAACAACTTGTTTCTTAGATAGCCTTATAAATATTCTACTACTTATTACAGTTCATTTAGAAATGTTATTCTCACTTTTATTCCTCCGCTTTTTCACTTGCTCCACTGCTTCAGATATGATTCCCTTGTTTTCAAAACGCTGCGTGTAATTGGTGTAATCCGGGTGAATACGTTCGTAAGTTGGGTCAGTGAATAAGGGACTCGTAATAATGTGGTCCGCAGTCGAACGGTTACAGCAGAAAACAATATTTTCAACTCCAGCCAGTCTGGTCAATGCTTTCACATCCGTATCATGCGGCTGTAGTGTCATCGGATCTGTAAAAAAGAACAGATAGTCTATTTCTCCTTCTACGATCCGCGAACCAATTTGCTGGTCACCTCCTAAAGGACCAGATTTCAGGATTGTGATATCCCATTTGATTTCAGGATGTTTTTCTTCAAGGGCTTTTTTAATTAGTGTACCGGTTGTACCCGTACAATAGAATTTATGTCCTATCAGACGTTCCGAGTTCCAGAGAACCCACTCTATCATGTCTTTTTTCATTGCATCGTGTGCAACAAGTCCAATTCTACGAACAATTGTTTCCATAAAGCTAAATTATTTTATTTTTATATGATAATTATAATAACAAAAAAACTAATTCTATTGAAGGCCGGAGGATGACCGGATAAATCTGAGCAATTCTTTGTTTGCCTGGCTATCCATGACGGTTTCCCGTTTTTCTTCAAAAAGATTGAGTGTTGTGGAGCATTCCCCACAGATGTCAATGCCTACTACCTGTTCTTTCTGAAGAATAACAGCCAGCAGTTTCTCCAATTCCCATAAGCTGAGAGAACCTTGATCCCAGTTTGTTGCTGCCGAAGCCGGATTCAAGACATCCTTGTCTATGGAAATGTAAACCGGTCCGTTGATATGTCCGGAAGAAAAGTTCTGCCAACCCTCTTCGTGCATGAGCGTAGTTTCACTGTAAAACCGAACTTGTCTTTCATATCCTTTCGGCACAGCCTGTATCAGTTTGTCTGAAGAACCTACGATAATTACTTTCTTGCAGTTGTTGTTATGGTCCAATATATCCTTTACCCAACTTCCGCAAGAAAGTATGTTGTCAAACAACGGTGGCTGCATATCGGGATGGTGGTCGAACACAATCAGCGAAAACGGAGTTTCAAGTTTGTCTGTCCAGAATTTAGTCAAATAATGATAATTGCCTGAATCGATGAAATGGACTCCCTCCGCCGGATAATCAGCAATCATCCCCTTCAAAGCCAAAGCCCCCTCCCTGTCACAGTAGCCATCTGTACCATAAAGATGACGACAATCCAGCCATATAAATTTATTGTTCCGGGCAAACGCCTCGTAGTCATACACTCCCGTGAAGTTCATGATGATGATCGGCCATGCTATCCGTTTATCTGTTTTTTGATTTTGCCCGCTCATACGTTGTTTTTGCATATCCTTTTACTGTTCATTAAAACCATCGTACATAACAGAAATCTTGTCGGTGAGGTAACAAAGCATTCTTGGGATACATACGGAAGGCCTGCTTGAAGCTTCCAGCGTTGAAAATGCCGGATGTCGCCTTAAAGGTATATAAATTCCCATTCTTGGAAACCGGCAAAAGGGGAATAACCTCATATATGTGATCCTGACCGTCTTCACGCCTGATAATGACCGATTCTATTCCGATTGCGTCATCCAGGCCTTTCTCATCAACGACAACCGTCACCTCATATTCCTTTCCGGCTTCAACCGTGGCATTCAGCCCATTCCCTGCCTCTATGGATTTGATTTCTATGGCATCCCATCTGCTTCGGACGTTTGCTTTCCAGTCAGCCATCATTTTCGCCTTCGCAAAGTTGTCGGCTGCCAGAATGTGGAAATGCTCTGACAGTTTGTTATAGAACCTGTCATAGTAGTCGTCCAACTGTCTTTTCATGGTAAAATGGGGAGCGATTTGTGCGATTGAGTTCTTGATATACTTGACCCAGTCTTCCGAATAGTTCTTCCCCCCATGCTCGTAATACAGTGGCAGGATGTCATGCTCCAACAAATAATAGATGGCTTCGGCATCCAGCTGGTTTTGGTACTGTTCATTCTGATAAGTCCTTTTATCAGTCAGTGCCCATCCAGCATCCTTACGGTATCCTTCATACCACCAACCGTCCAGCACGGAGAAATTAAGCACACCGTTCATCAATGCCTTCTCGCCCGACGTACCCGAAGCTTCTGCCAACCGCGTAGGGGTGTTCATCCAAATATCCACCCCCGAGATAAGATGGCGTGCCAGGTCCATGTCGTAATTCTCCAAGAATATGATTTTACCTAAAAATTCCGGACGCCGGGATATTTCCACGATTTGCTTGATCAGCCCCTGCCCGGCACCGTCATTGGGATGGGCTTTGCCTGCAAAGATGAACTGTACCGGATATTTCGGATTATTCACAATCCTGGCAAGTCGGTCTATATCCGTGAACAGAAGATGAGCCCTCTTATATGTAGCAAAACGGCGTCCGAAGCCTATTAGAAGAGCATCGGGATTGAATCTCTCAAAAATGGAAACGCTCAATGCCGGATCAATCTGACTCCTGAGCCAGTCCTTGCTGCATTTGCTTTTGATATAGTCCAGCAATTTTGCTTTCTGTTTTAACCGGGTATTCCATATCTCTTCATCCGGGATGCCATAGACGGCCTCCCAGATTTTCTGATTGGACTGGTCGCAGAAAAAATTCTCATCAAAATTGTCCTTGAAAAGCTTTTTCCATTCTGCCGCACACCAGGTAGGCAGATGTACCCCGTTGGTTACATAACCCACATGGTTCTCTTCCGGGAAGTATCCCTTCCAGATCGGCGCAAACATTTGCTGGGATACCGATTTATGCAACTTGCTGACACCGTTTACCTCCTGGCAGGTCTTGCAGGCGAAGACAGACATGCAGAAACGTTCCTCCTTGTCTCCCGGATTGTGACGCCCGAGATCCATCAGGTTATCCCAGGTTATACCCAACTTGCCAGGATATCCCTTCATATATTTATTGAAAAGCCCTTCGTCAAAATAATCATGACCAGCGGGTACGGGAGTATGTACGGTATAAAGTGAGGAAGCACGTACCAGCTCCATGGCCTGCCCGAAATTCAAGCCGCCATTTATGTAATCACAAAGCCGCTGGATATTGATCAGTGCGGCATGCCCCTCATTACAGTGATATACATCTTTCGTTATACCTAAAGCTCTCAGCGTTATCATCCCGCCTATGCCAAGCAGTATTTCCTGTTTTAGCCGATTCTCCCAGTCGCCTCCATACAGATGGTGAGTGATAGGGCGGTCAAACTCGCTGTTGAGTTCATTGTCCGTATCCAGCAGATAAAGGGGAATACGCCCCACACTGGCTTTCCAGACATTGGCATGTACCACAAAACTGTCGGCATAGGGGACGTGGATTACCAGTTGTTTCCCATCCGGTTGCATTACCTTTTCAATCGGGAGCTGCCCGAAATTCTGCGCTTTATAATTGACTGTCTGCTGGCCGTCCATGGAAAGCGACTGGTCAAAATAACCGTAACGGTACAAAAGTCCTATGGCACAAAGGTCCACATTGCTGTCCGACGCCTCTTTCAGGTAATCCCCCGCCAACATTCCCAAACCGCCGGAATATATCTTAAGGACTTCATCCAAGCCGTATTCCATGCTGAAATAAGCTATTGACGGGCGCTGGTGATCCGGTTCCACATCTACGTATTTTTTGAAGGCGGAATAGACGGCATCCATTTTATAGACAAAGTTCTCATCATGTGCCAGCGCTACAAGCTTCTCATAATTTATCCGCTCCAGAAACAATACCGGATTCTGTTCCACCTCTTTCCAAAGTTCCGAATCCAAATCACAATACAGTTTCTTTGCGTCATCATTCCATGTCCACCAGAGATTATGTGCGATTTCTGCAAGTTTTCGCAGTTCTGCAGGAAGATGTGAACCTACTGTAATCTCCCTCCACTGAGGGGTATTTACATTATAACTTGAATATTCCATGACATTTTAATTAAATAAGTCCTAATCTTTATTCAGTCCTTTTATTATTTTTCGTTTACCGACAATCCATACCGTATCATTCTCCTTGAAAATTGTATCAGGGTCTGGATTCATAATATTCACGGTACTCCTCTCTATTCCGATAATGATGCTATCCGATATGTCTGCCTCCCGGATCGTCTTTCCGATCAATGGTGAACCTCCTTCGACAGGAAATTGCCCTATTTCCATCTCATCCTGCGAGGATGTTCCGTTCCCGTTCCTTTCTACCTTCTTTTGCTCCATGGATGTCCGGAAGCTTTCCAACTGTCGGTCCGTACCTACGACCGTAACCTTGTCATATGGATAGAGATGTTCTTCCCCTTGTGGTATATCTAGGCGTTTTTCTCCACGGGTGATTGAAATCACATTTATCTGAAACAAGGTGCGCAAGCTGCTTTCTTTTAATGTTCTGCCCACATATATGGAATCAGGGGATACTGTGAAATCCGCCAAATGTAATTCCTTGAACGGGATATTGCTGCCAAGGGTGGAGCCTGTATCACTTTCTGTAGAAAGTCCATTCCCGTCCGTCCCCTGAAAGTTTGCCATAAATTGTCTCTCTATAGTCAGCGACCGTTTCTTGATCCGCTTGGAAAAATAAATGACGGCAATGATAATGGAAGAGACTACCAACCCGGCTCCCAAGGCAACATTGAAAAGATGGGTAATGATACTCATCATGATAATCGTGCAGATCAGTATTTTGACAAGTACTATTGATACCAAAGGCCCTCTGTTGAACTTGTTGTCCGTCCAGAGTTTACGGAACTCGGTTGAATTGTTCCTTTTCATGATGATGGCCCATAGAAACGGGGATATGACAAGAAAGATGATGATGAAGCCCAACAAGTTCCCTTCCATTCCCGGCAGACTTTTCCTAATCAAAGGATGCACATAGGAAAAATATAAAGTGATGAAAAAAACGCATACGACCAGATAGAGTGTGACAGACACCAGCATAGACCGGATCAGTTTATGCCAAGTACCCTGGTGTTTTACAGTCATTGCCCCGGACGTATAGTGTACGAGATAATCTTTCAGGGATTCAGGCATGTGGATGTCTATAAACCGGTATGCTGGTTCCGAAAGCCGTATCATATAGGGGGTAAGAAAAGTCGTTATGACAGATACTGCCACTATGACCGGATAGAGATACTTGTCCGTAACATTCAGACTGACGCCTAAAGATGCGATGATGAATGCGAATTCACCGACCTGTGTCAGTGAAAAGCCGGACTGTATGGCAATTTTCAACGGCTGGCCGGAAAGCAAGACACCAAAGCTCCCGAACAGTACCTGACCGGACAGTACCAGCAATGTCAGGATGAGAATAGGGACGGCATATTCCCACATCATGGCAGGATCGATCATCATTCCTACCGACACGAAAAATATGGAAGCGAACAGGTCTTTTACCGGCTGTACGATATGTACGATTTTTTCCGCTTCAACGGTCTCTGCCAGCAGGGACCCCATGACAAAGGCTCCCAATGCGGCAGAAAATCCCGCTTTTGTCGCAATCATCACCATTCCCAGGCAAAGTCCCAGAGAGGTTATCAATAAAATCTCGTTGCTGGTGAAACGGCGTATCTTCTTCAGCAGGGTAGGTATCAGATAGATACCCAATGCCGACCAGAAAATCAGGAAAGCGGCCAGCTTCAATATACTTTCCAGCATCTCCTTCCCTTCAAAATGTTTGCCTACCGCCAACGTGGAAAGAACAACCATCATCACTACAGCCACCAGATCTTCGATAACAAGAATCCCCAAGACAATGCCAGTGAATTTCTGTTGGAGAAGTCCCATGTCATTGAAGGCCTTGAATACGATGGCCGTGGACGACATGGACAACATTCCACCCAGAAAAATACTGCTCATGTGGGAGAACCCCATTGCATTCCCCGCTGTATAACCTATGAACATCATGCCACATACAATAGTGACAGTGGCAACGATAGCCGTAATGCCCACATTTATCAATTTCTTGAACGAAAAGTCCAGTCCCATCGCGAACAGCAGAAAAATGACACCGATGTCCGCCCATATTTTGATATTGGCAGGATCGGAAACAGTCGGGACCAGAGAAACGGAAGGACCCGCCATAATACCGGCTACAATGTAGCCCAATATGACCGGTTGCTTCAGCCACTTGAAAATGACGGTTACAATACCGGCAATAATCAGAATTATGGCAAGATCCGATATTAAAGGAGCAACTTCTGACATATTAACGGTTATTTTAGATCGATAATTCGTTAAGGACCCGGATCAGGCTTTTGTCAATAGGCTTGTCCTTTTTGATTGCCTGGACAAAAGGAACATAAACAATCTCGTTGTTCCGTATGCCTATCATAACATTTCGCTGGCCTTCCATTAAGGCCTGGATTGCGGCTTCACCCAGCCGGCTTGCCAGTATACGGTCATTGGCACTCGGAGCACCACCCCGTTGCAGATGGCCCAGGATAGAAACCCTGACATCATACCCGGGATATTCCTTCTTTACCCGGTCGGCGTAATATATGGCACCTCCATTCTTGTTTTCAGGACTTTCGGTCACAATTACGATGCTGCTGTTTTTCGTCTTTCTGAATCCGCGCCCGATGAATGTTTCCAACTGGTCCACGTCCGTCCTGTCCTCCGGGATGATGGCCGCTTCAGCACCGGAAGCTATTGCGCTGTTTTGTGCCAGGAAGCCCGCATCACGCCCCATCACTTCGACAAAGAAGATACGGTCATGGGAGGTTGCCGTGTCCCTGATTTTATCCACGCATTCCACAATGGTGTTCAATGCCGTATCATATCCTATGGTAAAATCGGTACCATATAGGTCATTGTCAATGGTGCCGGGCAATCCTATGCACGTCACATCATACTCCTCCGCAAAGATACGGGCTCCCGTCAGGGAACCGTCTCCACCGATAATTATCAAAGCATTGATGTTCTCTTTCTGTATGACCTTATAAGCTTTCTTGCGTCCTTCGGGAGTGGTGAAAGTCTCGGAGCGAGCTGTTTTCAGTATGGTGCCTCCCCTCTGGATAATGCTACTTACATCTTCCGTCGTGAGTTCTTTCACTTCACCGGCAATCAGCCCCTCGTAACCTCTATAAATTCCTTTCACTTTAAATCCGTTAAAAATGGCGGCGCGGGTCACGGCACGGATAGCCGCGTTCATTCCTGAAGCATCCCCTCCGGAAGTCAGAATTCCAATATACTTGTTATCCATAATTTGTTTTTTATATTTTAATTAATCAGGCAAAATTAGAAAGCAACTGTTTTAGCCTTTTTCTGCTATAAAAGATACGGCTTTTTATCGTACTCAGTGACACTCCTATCTTTGCGGCTATTTCCCGATATTTGACTCCGGTACAACATAAAAACGACATAATGTGCTTTAGGCAATGTTTTAAGGGCTTCCCTTATCTCTTTTGCATCATGCCCGTTATCCACGAAAATGAAAGAGTCGTCCCTTAACAGGAAATGATATTCAGGTTCTGATAATACATATAAATTCCCTCGTATTTTCTTTGTCCGGCAATTATTGATAAATGCATTGCGCATGATGGTATACATCCAGCCTTTAAAATTCGTACCGGAATCAAACTTATCCTTATTATCCAACGTCCTCAACATTGTTTCCTGCAACAAGTTTTCTGCTTCATCCTTGTCAGCAGTCAGTTTATATGCAAAACAATGCAGTTCATTCTGAAGGGCTACCAGCGCTTTATCGAAATCAAATCCTCTCATTATATTTATTTTGGAATTCAAATATCCGGGTGAAGGCATTCCCTGATAATAAGAAATGCCTTCTGTAGAGTCTCATCAAGATATCTTATTTGACATCAATAGTTTTGGTGGTTTCCTGAACCTTCTTATCTACGACTTTGGGAATATCGATAAACAGGACCCCGTGTTCCACTTTGGCCGAAATTTTATCTTTTTCCACATTATCCGGCAGCAGGATACTCTGCTGGAATCGGGAATAGGAGAATTCACGGCGCAAGTATTTTCCGTCTTTCTTCTCCTCCTTTTTCTCGTCCTTTTTTTCCATGCAGATTACCAGATTGTTGCTTTCATCCACACTTACCTTAAAATCATTCTTGGTCATTCCCGGAGCTGCCAGTTCTACCTTGTAGTCCTTTTCATTCTCAATCACATTGATGGCTGGAGCCGTAGCGTTTGCTCTTGCCATCCATTCATTGTCAAAGAAATCGTTAAAAATACTCGGTAACCAATTCTGGTTTGTTTTTACAGGTACCATTTTTACCTCCTCTTTAAAAGTTAATAATTAAAACTTAAAAAAAAGCATCTGCTTGATAGACAGATTTTTATTTTTTAGCCATCCCTTGTTTGGCCACAGCTTCTGCCCGTTTCCGTATCTCTTCCGGGTTTCCAAGGTAGTAGTCCTTGACAAGAACCAGCCTGTCGTCAAATTCAAAGACATAAGGAACTGCCGTAGGCAGGTTCAGGTTGGAAATATCCGTATCGGAAATTCCTTTGAGATGCTTGATGATTCCGCGCAGGCTGTTACCATGGGCGACTACCAGCAGGCTGTCCTTATACATCAATGCGGGAAAGATGATGCATTTCCAGTAAGGCATGACACGCCCAATAGTATCTTTCAGGGATTCCGTACGGGGAAGTTCGCTATCTGGTACACCGGCATAGCGGATATCCATGCCCGGATTACGGGGATCATCTTTGCCTACCGGAGCGGGAGCCACGTCATAGCTTCTTCGCCAGATGTGTACTTGTTCTTCACCATATTGGACCGCTGTTTCACTCTTATTCAGTCCCTGAAGCATGCCGTAATGCTTCTCGTTCAGCCGCCAGGTCTTTTCAACCGGAATCCAGTCTTTATCCAGCCGGTCCAAGACACAGTTCAACGTTTTTACGGCACGTTTCAAGTAAGAAGTGTAAGCTGCCTCAAAAGAAAATCCAGCCTCCCGTAATGCATCGCCTGCCTTGCAGGCTTCTTCAACTCCTTTCTCGCTTAAATCGACGTCCGTCCATCCAGTAAAACGGTTTTCTTTGTTCCATAGACTTTCGCCATGACGTAATAACACTATTCTTTTCATGGATACTTCTTCTTTATGCAATGGTTATTGAAGAATCCAGATATACGTCCTGAATGGTGTTCAGAAGTTGAATTCCGTCTTTCATCGGTTTCTGGAAAGCCTTACGACCGCTGATCAGCCCCATACCACCTGCACGCTTATTTACTACTGCCGTTACGACAGCATCATGCAGGTCGGATTCCCCATGGGATTCACCGCCCGAGTTAATCAATCCGACACGTCCCATATAGCCATTCGCCACCTGATAACGGCAAAGGTCTATCGGATGGTCAGTGGTCAGTTCCGAATACATACACTCGTTTGTCTTTCCGAATCCGATAGCCTTGAAACCGCCGTTATTGGATGGGAGCTTCTGCTTCACGATATCGGCTTTAATGGTAACCCCGATATGGTTGGCTTGTCCTGTCAAGTCGGCAGCGGCATGATAGTCGGTACCATCCTTTTTGAAGCTGCTGTTTCTCAAATAGCACCACAGAATAGTAGCCATTCCCAGTTCGTGGGCATATTCAAAAGCCTGTGACACTTCCACTATCTGGCGGCGGCTTTGTTCCGAACCGAAATAAATGGTAGCACCGACAGCTACGGCTCCCATGTTCCATGCCTCTTTCACCGTACCGAACATTACCTGGTCGTAGCTGTTCGGATAAGTCAGCAACTCATTATGGTTCAGCTTGACGATAAAAGGTATCTTGTGTGCATATTTGCGTGCCACGGCGCCCAACACACCGAATGTGGATGCCACGGCATTACACCCTCCTTCAATGGCCAGCTTTATGATGTTTTCGGGATCGAAATAAAGCGGATTGGGGGCGAAAGACGCTCCTGCAGAATGTTCTATGCCCTGGTCTACAGGCAGAATGGATACATAGCCCGTATTGGCCAGACGTCCATGTCCGTATAAAGCCTGCAAACTTTCCAATGTACGGATATTCCTGTCGGAATTCATCCATACCTTATCTATCATATCCGGTCCCGGAATATGGATAAGTTGTTTGTCTATCGTCTTACATGTATGGTTCAGGTAGTACTCAGCCTTTCCTCCCAATAAATCTACTATTTTCATTTTATTTATTTTTATTGATTATTCTGGTTTATGACTCCCGTTCACCCAGTTTTGCATCCATAAAAAGGATAGCACAGTCTCCGGCTTTCCTCAGATGACTAACAATATTGAGTACATTCGCTTCATCTTCTACTTGCTCACGAACAAATTGCCACAAGAAGTCCTGAGTGGCATTGTCTTTCTCTTCGGATGCTACCTGTACCAACTCATCAATCAGTTTGGAAACATGTTTTTCATGCTCCAAAGCATGCTCGAATACTTCAACAGGGTTACCCCAACCTTGTGGAACCACATCGACCTTGTCTACTTTCGGGGTTGCCTCACGCTTAATCATGTACCCGGCAATGGCATATGCATGCCCGGTCTCTTCTGCAGACTGTTTCTGCATCCAGCGAGCCATTCCGGAAAAGCCCTCTCTTTCCAGATAAAAAGACATTGATAAATACAGGTTGGCAGACCATAATTCTGCTGTGATTTGCTCATTCAGAGCATTTTGCAATTTTTCAGTCATGATGAATCAAACTTTTAATGTTAATAATAAATCCAAATTATCTCTCTTCTTTAAGAACAAGCATGGGCTTGTTTCAAGATTTCAATTAATACCGGACGTATCCCGCTGATAAAACATTCCACGGCGATCACCATTAGAATAAGTCCCATCAGTCTCATCATCACATTGTTTCCCGTCTCTCCCAAGATTTTTAAAAGCTGGGTGGACGCGCACAGAATAAAGAAGGAAAGAATGCAGACCAAAGCGATTACGCCAAGCAATACTATTTTGAAAGTATATTCCGAAGCATCTTCCATCAATGTTATTCCACTGGAAATCGCTCCCGGACCGCATAACATCGGAATGGCAAGAGGTGTGATGGTTATATCTTTGGAATATTCTTTTCGTTCAGTTTCATTCAGTTTCACATGGGTAAAATGTGCCTGCAACATATCATATCCGATTTTAAAGATGATGATACCTCCCACAATCCGGAATCCGTTTGTTGAGATGCCGAAAAAATGAAACAGAAACCTGCCCGATAATGTAAAAAGGACTAATATGATAAATGCAATGGTACATGCTTTCAAGGCGATATATCTGCGTTCTTTCGTATCCATTCCATCAGTCATTTGCAGGAATACCGGCATCACTCCAAGAGGGTCCATCAAGGTGAATAGCGAAGTGAAACACAATGTTAAATATACAAATATATCCATGATGACATATAGTTTATTATCGATTATTATATCGCAAAAAACATACCAGATAGCATTCTGCAATATTAAATTTTGCATAACATCAATCTTAAATCCATACCGTCAAAAATAAGGTAGTTTCCGTTCGTTTTCCTTGGCGAGGATACGTAACAATTCCATAAATGCCGTACTTACATATATACGGTCTGCATACAGCCCGCTGATGAAAGAATGGAAGGACATGCTTACATTCCAGCATAATATGAGAAATGTGTTTACCTGACGTGATATGTACTGCTCATGTTCAAGCAATTCATTCAAGGCATTCAATGGCGTTGTCCATTCATGTGTATCCCGTTTCATTTCATTGATTACAACACATCCTCCATCATGGCATATCCGATTCATCATCTGATAAACCTTGTTCATATTGTCCTGTGCTTGGGAGTTCAGCCAGGAGCTAAGTATTGGAAGCCGTTCATCTTCAAAATAAACCTGCAATGACAGGTATAAACCGGTTGACCATATTTCTGTATTGATCAACTCATTCATGGCGTTTTCTATTCGTTTATCCATTATCACTCTGAATATTGAAAATCCATTACTAATATCATGTGTTATTCTCAGTATATAAAAATTCCATTCGATTGTGGGTAACCCATAAAACGGAATTCTTAAACGAGGCTTAAATAATAGGATAACTTATCGGCGTAGACAAATTGTCATAAAAAATAGCACTATGATGTCTTTTTGTCTTGCCTCCCTTGCAGAATATCCAATAAGACATCCAGTTCTCTTTCTATTCCTTCAATCTTATCGGAAATACAGTCCAAAGTATTATGGTGCAGACTAGCTTTACACTCCTGCAACTCTCTTGACAGAGAAAGTATCTGTAACCAAAGTTCTTCCTCTATGTGATAGGGGGAGTTACTATTATCTAGTACCATAGCAGGAGAAGGCAGAAAAGTGCTTTGGCATGTAATTTGTATGATAATGAACGGTATGTTCCGAAAGAGACAGGAATGGAAATGAAAGGATAGAATATTCCACAAAAGACAGTAACAAACAAAGGGGGAAAGTCGTTGGAGACAGTTGTCTCGCTTTTAAAACAAGTTGCTTTCATAATGTTTATTATAAGCCAACCCTGTTCCCTGGAGTTGTGTTTATATAAAGTTAAGCGTGGGAACTTTGGTATTACCGTTCAGAAGTATCCCCATACTCAACAACATATAATACACAAAGCCCCACGCCTATATATAACAAAAATCTATATAGATAGAACGTGGAGCGTCCAATGTATTATCCAATTGTTGTTTCGAAATTGGGGATTTCCTGAACTTGGATAATGCCTTAACGCTTTACTATAAATCTTCTATTTTCAAAAGACTAATACAAATGTAATAAAAGAAATGAATTCTTTGAAAGGAAATATCTCTTTTTTTTAAGGGGTGGCTTAATTTTTCTTTATTTAAAGTCTTAGAATTACTGCCCACCAAAGCCCGTCACGAATGTTTTGAAATCCTCAAGCTGTACATTAAGCTCTATATAGTATAGCAGAATAGCAGAAAAACAGACCATGATACCGCAGGTATATAGGTCATAACCCACTCTTCCGTAAGTATCTTATCTATTTGACAATAATAAAAATGTAAAGGAGGATAATGACATGGACAATATTCGTATCCCAATACATATAGGTTAACATATAAGGGAGAATGGTCACGGAGTCCACAAACCATAGAATGAAAAAATATATTTCCATCGTGTACGGTTTATGTCTCTATCCGGATATTTGACCGGTGCCGCAAATGCGCAATGCATACTCCACAAAAAAACACCAGGGAGGAAAAATAAGTCATACTGAATAACGCCTGTCTGTAATGGGCCATGGATACAAATGAACTACAGATAATAGCTGCAATAGATATAACGATACAAGCACAAAATAATGTACGAACGTGTCCATCAGTTGCATTTGGATGAAACAGTACCACTTTATGCAATGTTTGGTTAGATTGAGTCTGAACATAGGACCTTAAAAATTAGACGGATATAAATTTACTAAAAATCTGTGGAAAAGAGGAATAGAAAGGCGGAAATGTTTTTAAAACGGCTATGAATAAAGCGTTTGTGAGGACAAATGAGGACAAAGGCATAAAACGAGGTAACGCAAAAAAAAGTAAATTTATGAAGTAGAAAGGTTGCTAAATCATTACCCCGTGAAAGGTGGTTTTTGATACTCCGTGCTGAATTTTTCTCCGTATGGCTTCGGTTGGTTTACAAGGCATAACTCATTGATACTTAATTTTAAACTTAAAAAACGAGTATGGCAAGAAGTACATTCAAAGTGCTGTTCTACGTGAACGGCAACAAGGAGAAAAACGATATTGTCCGCATCATAGGACGGGTAACGATTAACGGGATTGTGACGCAGTTCAGCTATAAGTAGAGTATCCCGAAAACGCTTTGGGACGTGAAAGGGAACAGGGCGAAAGGCAAGAGTGCGGAAGTACGTGATATCAACCTTGCCCTTGACAACATCAAGGCTCAAATCATCAAGCACTACCTGCGTATATTCGACCGTGAAGCGTTCGTGACGGCTGAAATGGTGAGCAATGCTTATCAGGGTATCGGCAGTGAGTATGAGACACTGCTCAAAGCGTCCGGACGTGAGAACGAAGTATTCAAGAAGCGTGTCGGAAAAGACAGGGTAATGGCAACCACCGTTCACGGGTGGTGGCAAGAAACCATGTGGCAGCGTTCATCAAGTCTTTTTACAGACGGACGGATATGTTCATGCTGGAGATTAAGCCCGACTTCATCAAGGGGTTTGCAGCCTACCTATCAACGAAAGCGGGACTTCACAACGGGACGATATGGGAAAAATGCATGTGGCTGAAAGGCGTTGTCATGTGTGTGCACTTTAACGGACTAATACCGAAAAAAACGTTTGCCCAATTCCACATCAGCCCTAATGTGACGGAACGTGAGTTCCTGACGGAAGATGAACTGAAAACGTTGATGACGCACGAGTTGGGGATGTCCAACTGTTCTATATTCGTGACATTTTTGTTTTCGCCAGCTTCACTGCCCTCTCTTTCGTGGACATCAAGGAACTAACCAATAGCAACATCGTAGAAGTGAATGGTGAGAAGTGGATATTGTCCAAACGGTACAAGACAAAAGTGCCGTTCCAAGTGAAACTGTTGGATACTCCTTTGCAGATTATCGAGCGTTACCGACCCTGTCAGGAAGACAATCTCATATTCCCTAATCTCAACTACTGGTCTATCTGCAAATCTCTGAAAAAGGGGATGAAAGAGTGCGGATAACAAAGGATATTTCATTTCAGTATTAAAACTATTGAACGGGCGTAATTTAATTCGACAGAAAATCCGGCTTCTGACAGCCATTTTTTCACTTCATTCCGAGAGTTTGCAGTTTGACTGCCATAAACAGCAATATTTCAGCATGGGGACATAGTTTGCGGATATTATCCACACTTTGTGCTGTTCCGCTTCCTCCATGTGTACAGAATGGGAGTATCTTTTTCCCGGACAAATCATAACCGGACAGGAAACTTTTTACAGGAGAAGACAGAAGACCACCCCAAATAGGACTACCGATAATCAATGTATCATAATCATCCATATTCTCTACTTTTGTACGCAGAGCTGGAAGAATATGATTGTCTCTTTCATTTTTGAAACGGTCAACCACTTCATTATATTCATCAGAATAGGGTTCTTCCGGTTCAATCTCCACCATGTCGCATCCAATAAGTTCATGGATAATGTTGGCTACAGTTTGCGTATGTCCGCTCCATGAGAAATAGACTATCAATGTTTTCCCCGGCTCTGAGTGAGGCAACGAATCTATCTTATCTTCAACAGCCGGAGTGTTGCTGCACGAAAGGAAGGTTAAGAGCAGCATTGCCAATAAGCACTTCAGTTTCATAACTATTTTTATTTAGGTTTTGGGGTTATCCTCTGTTAATTTCTATCTGTCCAGCTGTTTCTCATACAGCCACTTCGACAGCAGGTCAGCTACTTCCACATTGTTCAAATCCGACATCGGGAAGTGCGTATTCCCATGCAGACCGACATCGGGCAGATGAATGACCGTCACGTCACCGCCCAGCTTATTGAGCATTTCGGCCCACTTGCGCATGAGATGCAGACGGCGTGTCCATTCGTAAAGTTCCGGATGTTCGTCTGTTTCGGGCAGGTTATCCCCATAGTAAATGATGATGGGAATTTCCATGTATCTCTTGAAAACTGCCATAGGGACTTCTATTCCTTCTGTTTTTTTAGACCGTGTCAAGACTTTGCCTTCTTCGGGAACTTGACCGGTTGGGAAGGGTACACTTCCACCGGGTTCGTATGCTACAATGGCTTTGATGTTCTTCGTTTTGAGCAAAGTAAACCAACCCACCGGACCGCCTTGTGAATGAGTGACAAATATGGCCGGACCGATTTTGTCAAAAAGAGCAGCATAGGCATCGGAATAGACATCGAAGTCCAAAGGTCCGATGGTCGGCGTCATCTGCCGGAAGTACTGGTTTAAGGCTTCCCGGTCGCGACTGAACTGTACACCCTCGAAATAATCAGGATAGATTCCCACACGGAAACGGTTGAACCATTCTTCTTCATCGAATACCGGTTCCAGTGTGACAGCTTCCGTACTCCGTCCGGCATTTCCCCGGCGAGGCTGGTCGACAAGATAGGTGGAGAAACCTTTGCGAAGAAATATATTCTGAAACCCTTCGCGTCCGTCAGGAGTGGTCTCCCATGTTTTGGAAAACTGGCCGACACCATGTGCAAAAACAAGCGGATATTTCCGTGCATCAACCGGTTTCTGATAAAATACATAAGCATGGTCGCCGTGGTATTTGTGTCCCAATGAATCGGTCAGTACGGTGCCACCTACGGCAAAACTGCCTTGTTCCTCTATTTGCAGAATATTCCCTTTGTAACAATTACAGCCCGACAGTAAAGCGATGAACGTCATGTAAAATATCTGTTTCTTCATACACGGATTATTTTGGGATTTTAGACTCCTGCAAGGCATCGTAGCGGCTACCCACCACAGGAATGGCAGCTACGGCTGTTTCCAGTTCTTCTATCTCTTCTGCCGTGAAACGGATGTCGCAGGCACGAAGGTTCTCTTCCAGATGAGAGAGTTTGGTGGTGCCCGGAATAGGCACGATAAAAGGCTTCTTGTTCATCAGCCAGGCCAAAGCTATCTGTGCCGGGGTAATGCCTCTTGTACGGCCGAAAGCGTTAAGAACTTCCACAATACGATAGTTGGCGCGTATGGCTTCGGGCTGGAAGCGTGGCAAGGTCTGCCGGTTGTCGTTGGTAACATCAAACTTGGTATATTCATTGATCATACCGCCCAAAAAACCACGGTTCAGCGGACTGTATGGAACGAAACCGATGCCCAAATCCTCGCACAGCTCCAACACTCCGTTCGTCTCTACCATGCGGTGCATCAAGTGATATTCGCTTTGGATTGCCGTAACCGGACATATCTTGTGCGCACGGCGGATGGTATCAACGTTTACTTCACACATGCCCCAATGCAGGATTTTACCTTCCTTGATGAGTTTGCTGCATGTTTCAGCCACCGCTTCAATCGGTGTGTTCGGGTCTATGCGGTGCTGGTAGAACATGCCCAATGTTTCAACTCCGAGATTGCGCAACGAGTTTTCACAAACCCGGCGGATGTTGGCCGGAGTGCTGTCCTCTTCGGTTTTAATCTGCACACCGTTTACAAACTTATGTCCGAACTTCGATGACACAAATACCCGGTCGGTATATCCTTTCAAGGCTTCGCCGACCAATTTTTCATTGATGTGGTAGCCGTAGCTTTCGGCTGTATCGAAAAGGGTCACCCCACGTTCAACAGCTTCATGCACCAGGGCGATTTCTTTTTCCCTGCTCGGGTACTGGCTGCGGTTATGGTTCAAGCCCATACAGCCATATCCCATTGCAGAAACAGTGAATGCCGTATTTCCGTGTCCCAATGTTCGCCGAGTGCGCACCGCCGCCATGCCTGCAGGGATGTTGTTTGCAACTTGTTGTTTCCCCATCCATACCCGTTCTGCTGCCGTTACCTTGTTCAAGGTAGGCCCGACACACATGGCAGCTCCTGTCAATGCCGCCATTTTAAGGAATCTCCGGCGGCTCATATCCTTGTCTTTATCCATATTTGATAGTCTTTAAATTATTTCTGTTGCAAAGTTAACGTGACAGAATTGATAAACTTTTTTTGATATATATCATCTAAGCTGAATGATGTATTATCCTGTATTCCAAGCGATATTTATAGGCAACTATCTTTCAAAATCGTATATATTCAGTCCTAAATCCGGATTATATGTGCGACTTATCCGCTCGCTATAATCTTCCACCACGAACTCCCCTGCACCATTCTGTATTGCGGAAAGTAGATGTCCGGCTAAAGCGGAATAGTCGCTCCTGCCGACGGTTATATGCAAATGAAGATATACCTGCTCATTCATAGATGATATATTCCCTGTAAGGTTGGATATTTCCATTTGCTCCCGGAATGTCTTATCATCATATGCTTTTGTCTTGGGATTGAAGAAACGGAGGGTCAGCTCTCCGATAGCACCAATCCCGTTGATAGAACCCGACAGAATTCCTTTCTCCTTGCAGAAAGCATTCAGGGCTTTCACAATTTCAGTATGATTGTTAATGCTGACAATATACTTGTTGCCAATTTTCTTGTACGAATACATATTCTTTTCGTTTTGTGCGTTTGCCGGAGCAATCAGTACCCCGACAAACAGCAAGATAAACAATAATTTCTTTATAAAATGCCCCATCAGTACACTTATGACTGCCTCTGTTTTGATTAATCTTACCATAATAGATAAAATTATCCCACATCAGTGCTTTCCACTTTTGTTTTTAATCTGCACACCGTTTACGAACGTTACCTTGTTCAAAGTTGGCTCTTCCTTCTTATTTTCCATATTCTAACAATAAAAAGAACTATCATTTTGATTTAACAGGAGCTTTTAGTAACATTATTGAAGAAAGTGAAGCAATAGAATATGATGATGACGACGATGAGGATGAATTCGATGATGATGACGATGACTAACATCTCATTAATCCATAGCTTTTAAGTTTATTAAAGAAACAGGTCAGGACGCTATATCCTGACCTGTTTTTGATGTTAGTTAAGTCCTAATAGTTAGTTTGCTTTATTTGCTCTCAGCATTAGCTATTGATACACGTACTCTGCTTAATGTTTCCAATGTCATCTGAAGATATGAAGCAATCATTGTCAAAGGTGCTCTTCTAGTTATTTCAGGAAAATGTTGCTGTAATCTAGCGTATCTGTCATTTGCTGATTCGAAACGTAAAATGTCAGCCTTTAATTGTGATAACATTAAGGAATTTTCAAAAAAACTCCGATATAGATAAGCTATATCACCATTAGCATCAGAAAGTTCTTCCATTATATCACGCGGAATTTCCCATAAAACACTGTTTTCTACAGCATCCATCATAAGATGTGTTGGCTCTCGGTTAAAATAGCTGTCAATACACCAGACAACATCTTTTTCACATGCTAAATGTTCTATCACATCCTTATCATGCTTTAGGTAGTGCTGTCTAATAAATCCCTTTTCTATATAAAATAGGCAATTACAGATATCACCTTCATTTAGAATTATATCACCTTTTTGATATTTCTTAGGCTGAATAATATCTGCAAAAAGGCGAATATTCTCCAACTTAAGTTTGCGATTAGGGCATGTTTCAGCTATAATCTGTTTTGCAATGTCAAATTGAATACTCATAGGCTAAAGTTATTTATATCCAACATTTTGTTTCAATTTTGGGTTCAAGTCTATACTTTTTTGTGGAATAGGAAAAACTGTGGTATACCCATTTTTCTCATCAGCCAGTTGGACTCGCTGATCGTATGATTTGTGATAAACTCCAAAACGCACCATATCTTGTCGTCGCCAGCCTTCCCATACTAACTCCAACAAACGCTCTTTCAATATGTTCTCAAGCGTAGCTTCTCGATATGGCATACCAACACGACCTCGGACTTCGTTCAACTCCAACGAGCCATCCTCACCATTACGTACCTTTGCCTCGGACTTCATCAGGAGAGCATCGGCATAGCGGAATAGCACGATGTCGTTATCCGGTTGTCTACCGTCGGAATGTGAGGTCCTATCAACCTCATATTTTGCCATACGAGCACCAGCTGTCTTGACATAGGAGCTTCCCGTAAGATTCAACTTTAGCTCCAATGGGAAATACTCCAACTGCTGTCCATTGTCCATCATTACAGGCTTTCCATCAACCTCTACGATGCCGGCATAGAAGTTCTTTTCAAAGCGAGCATCTACATCATCTGTGCCGTATCCGTTGGCTAAGACTGTTGAGATATTGGCACTGGTACCATTTTCCGATGAGCCACCCAACGCACCGCCATGGTTGTAGTGTCGTGATCGGAAGAGATACCAGAACTGCGCAGCATAGAGGTTCTTATCCAACGGAATGGTGAATATGTTTTCGTTGGAGTTCTCGTTATGCACAGAGAAATTATAGCTATAATCGTCCTCCAACCGATAACCTACCTCGGCAAGTTTATTGCAATATTTGATACAGGTCTGCCAAGCGTTGAGTTTCTCACCATCGACGGTGAAAAATATCTCTTTACCGTTCCGTGGAACGCCATCAGTCCAATTATCATCACAATATATCTCGGCATTAAGAGCCAACTTAGCCAAAAGGAAATTAGCTACAGGTGTTGTTATACGACCATAGTAGTTACCCATCTTATTACTACGCTCATTTGGCAACAACTCGGCAACCTCCTGCAACTCATTCACGATAAAACGGAAAACCTCGCTACGCTCGCTCTGCACAACTTCATCCTGCGGTTGTTCATAGGATGTTACGATGGGCACTCTGCCATACATATCCATAATGTAGTAGTAGAAAAGTGCTCTCAGAGCTCGCACCTCAGCTTCGTAGGCCACTCTCTGCTCCTCAGATAGGTTATGGCTATACTTATCGATGATATGCAGAGATTTGTTCGATAACACAACAACCTTGTAGAGGTATTTCCAAGTATTGTAGAGTGGTAAATCATTAGGACTCCACTTATGCTGATACATATTCGTCCACAAACCTCCATCGTACCAGTCGCCACCACGAATAGGTATCATGGCTTCGTCTGTAGTAAGTGTGTTATAGTCATAAATCCCACGACAGGTCCCCTGTAAACCCTCACTGTCTGCACTGCCACCAATGTAATTGTAGAGCACAGCCACTGCATTAATATATATGTTGTTGGCATTGTTGTAAATGTCTTCTTCATAAAGTTGATCTCTAGGGTCTTCAGTAAGACAAGAGGTCATCATCGTTGCCAAAGCAACCATCAATATGTTTATATATCTTTTCATAACTGTAAGCGGTTAGAATTGAATACTAAGACCTAACGAATAGGTACGATATAAAGGATAGGTGCGTTTGTCGTCAATGCCCAAAGTGTTGCTTACTACATAACTGTTTATCATTGGAGTAAGACCGCTATAGCCTGTGATTGTTGCAAGGTTGCTAATGCCTGCCGAAAGACGCAATGACTTCACAGCCTTGGATTTCATTGGAATATTGTAGCCTATGGTAATATGTTCAATATTTACATAGTCACCTTTTTCCAACCAATAGTCTGAAACATTCTGATCAATAATATTTTTTTCAGGAGCACCCTTCAATACATTGTAGTCAGGGAATATAGACATATTGGTATAAGCCAAGCCCGTGCCATTGAATATCTTATGACCGAAAGCACCATTTATCTGCATGGCAATATCAAAGGACTTGTAACGGAAACTGATGTTTGATCCAATAGTTACCTTGGGGGTTGCCTGACCTGCTATATACCTGTCTCCGCCATCGCTAAAATCAATCTCGCCATCATCATTCAAATCTTCAATATCGTAACTGTAGCCACCAAGTTCATTTTCTTTAAGCCCTTTGCAGTGAGGTAGATAGAATACCCCCAATGGCTGACCTACAATCTGATATACTACATTATTGTCTCCACCGTTCTGACCTGCACCATAAAGCGAGCCAATCGGAGTAATATCTGAAGCTGTCATATGCATACCATTATACTCTCCACTAAGCGAAAGTAACTTATTCTTCTGGTAGGACATATTGAAGTTGATATTCATCTCCATATCCTTTCGTTGAATGGGAACTACCGAGATTCCTAGTTCGACACCCTGGTTAGACATCGAGCCGATATTTGCCATCAGTTTATCGAACGCAAAGGTCGGAACGGGAACATCATACTCATAGAGCATATCAGTTGTCTTTGAGTAATATAATTCCGAGGTAAGCATCAACCGATTATCCCATATACCTAAGTCAAAACCGATATTAAATGTTGAACGAGTCTCCCACTTAAGGTCCGGATTCGTGTTGCGTATACTTCCCATTGTTACGGTAGGTGCACCGTTGATGGATACGATACCATTCTCCTTTACGGTATTAAGTGTTGTATAGGATGTTATACCTCCAAGATTTCCTGACCGACCATATCCGGTTCTTAGTTTCAACATTGTTATAAAGTCAGTATCAGAGAGGAAGCCTTCTTTTTTTACATCCCAACCCAGTGATACTGATGGGAAGAATCCGAAAGTATTGTTATCGCTTACCATTGAAGAGCCATCTCCACGGAGTGCTGCCGCAATAGAATATCTATCCTTGTAACTATATGTGACACTACCCATTATTGAAGCAAGTGACGGGTCTTCATAGCTACTGCTCGTACCACCGAAAGGACGCGATGATGTTGCTCCGATGTTATTATAGGAGAAATCATTTGTTGTTATTCCTTTTGCCTGCACCCATAAACCAGTCCTTACCTGTTTAAGATATTCTGCGCCAACAACAGCATCAAGGTGTGAGTCTCCCCAAGCATTGTTATATGAGAGGGACACATTTGTAAAGTAGTCTTCACCCTTGAACTCTCCACGATAAACATTGCCTTGCGCCCACACCCATGTAGGACAAAATTGAGCATTTCCCGTAGATGAATATGAATAAGAGCCGAAAGCCGACAATATCAAATTGTCAAGGATATTAAATTTCAGCCCCAAATGTGTATTGAAATTCCGTTCTTCGGAGTCATTTTTCTCATAGAGGAGTGCTCCGGGGTGGTTGATGTGTGATGCAGCCGAGTTCTTCACCCAGTTGCCATTAACATCAGTTCCTGCTGGATATGTAGGATTCTGTGCAGCTGCCGAGTAAAACAGCATTCGTGTATCGAAAATGTCGTGTATCTTTGACGAGTAGCCATATACACCAAAATCGCCAACTAAGCGACCATCGAAAGCCTTTTGTGTAGCATCAAGTTTTACCACTAAATTTCGGTAATCGTTAACTTTGACAATTGTATTATGATCCATAAAACCGAACGATGCTCGATAGTTTGAGTTTTCCGAACCACCGCTAAAAGCCAAGTGATGCTGATGTATCAAGCCCGTACGAGTAATTACATCGTGAAAATTGGTGTTGTAGCCACCATTATTGTAATCTAATCCAAGTGCCTCTGCTGTAGCTATATACTCCGGGCCGTTGAGCATTTGCAGATGTTTATACATTGACTCGAATCCGTAGTTGCCATCATATGATATTTCGAAACCTCGCCCCGTTCCTTTCTTGGTCTTAATCTCAATTACACCTGAAGCACCACGGGAACCGTACATTGCCGTTTCGGTAGCATTCTTCAAAATAGTGAAACTCTCGATGTCTGCGGGATATATGGTAGATAGCGTAGCGATGTCAGATGTCACTCCGTCAATAATTACTAACGGGTCATTGCCACCCATAATGGATGTGGTACCACGCACACGGATACTATTCAGCATAGTGAGCCTGTCAGTCCCATTAGTGGTGACGTTCACACCGGCAGACTGACCACTCAATACATCCAAAGCATTATTCAATGGTCCCTTCTTGATATTCTCGGGCCTGATATGCTCTAATGATTTAGTCGCCGAAATGGTATCTTGTTTCTCTCTGATATTCTGTACTTGTGCATCAATTTTTTGAGCACTACAGATGAAGAACATTATGACAAGACAAAGACTGACTCTTCCCATCTTGATTCGTTAAATCTCTGTAGATTCCCCAGACCAGACAGTTAATAAATCTTATACGCAATGTATTATAAAGAGGGGGATTGGGAATCTGTACTATTTCCCTGCCTGTCCGTCCGCTTAGCCATTGTATATTTTTTTTGTTATTTCATATCAGTGATGCTGATAATCCAGGCAAGAACAGAGTAAACATCTACCTCTTTTATACATAAATCCTTTCCAAGGACTTTATAAGCGCAACCATTAACTACATTACATTACAAAGGTAACAATAATTTGTCATTTGAAGAAATTTAGAAAAAAGAAAAAGTCATTATGCGTGATATTTTTTATTTAATTACGACATTTATCAAATACAAAAAATCATAGAAGGACAAAAATCTTTAAATGATTTGATTATAAACAAACTTTAAATAGTTAAATTGCAATAATACTATACCATGGTTGTTCTTTACCTTAATGTAATACTACTGTTATATATCTGGTCATTTATCTCCTTTTGTCGGATGCAAAGGTTGCCAAACCTCTTTTAGAAAACGAAAAGTTCAAGCGGTAAACCATTTGGAGCAGTTTCGTCCTCCGTTGGAGAGTAAACAGCTCCAAAACCTTTTCTTATTCATCGGCTTGGCTGAAAACTGCATCCGGCAACGGAGATAAACGACTGACGAAATAATAGCATAAAACAGCATAGCCCCCCCTTAATAAGGCAATTTTATCAATGCTGTTTTCATTCTTTTCAGAGGACTATTATTTTCGACAGAGAGAAATTTGGCAAGCGGCAGATTTCACTCCCTCAAAAATAATAGATTTGAATTGCTGTCCTCTTGCCTTTATTGGAAATTGTAGTACCTTTGTAGTGGCTTGTGCGAACGAGCCAAGCAATGTGGAAAGATGGGAACATCGAACCATCAATAAAGTACCGAAAAGAGGGAAAATACCCTCTACCACCGCTCTTTGAGTGTTAAGAAATAATAAAAAGGTTAAATCTTCACCTTTTAGAATGTACCCCTAAAGGTTATGCCCATATTTCTGACTTATAACTCACAAAATATTGAGTAATAACTGGTTGCAAATACTATAATCTTTAAATTGTTTCTGTTGCAAAGTTACCCTCCTGCGTATTCGCTTTGCTGTATCATAATCACGGATAGCATTACCATTTTCATCTGAATTACCGCAAAGCATACCAGAAGAATTCCGAAATTTTTTCGAACGGTATCTTATCCATCCGGTCATACAAGTCTACATGATTGGCTCCGGGAACGATATACAGTTCTTTCGGTTCGCTGGCTTCTTGATAGGCATCCTCACTGAAATAGCGCGAATGTGCATGCTCGCCTGCAATGAATAGCACGGGGCGTGGTGAAATCTCTTTAATCATGGCAAACGGATAGAAGTTCATCAATGCCGCCTGACTGGTAAAGCGTATACCTTGATAGCGCGGATGATAGCCACGCAAGGGGTTGCGATAGTAATCGAAAAACTCCTTCTGCACGGCATTGGCATTTCCCAGCAGTTTCTCCGGTGTGCCAAAGCGGATACGTGCTTCTCCCGTTTCTGCTTCCTTCCAACGTTGTTCGGCAACTTCATCCAACAGTTTGCGTCTTTGTTCATCCGTCATCGAATCCCCCAAACCGTTACGGGTGGCACGCCCCATATCATACATGCTCACGGTTGCCAATGCCTTGATGCGGGGGTCGAGAGAAGCCGCACAGACAGAGAACCCGCCGCTTCCGCAGATGCCAATCACACCGATACGGTTGCGGTCAATAAACGGTTGTAGTCCGAGCCAGTCTACAGAAGCACTGAAGTCTTCCACCAATGCGTCGGGCGATACCGTGTGACGCGGTTCTCCTCCACTTTCGCCTTGATAGGAAGCATCAAAAGCCAGAGTCACGTAGCCTCGCCGTGCCATTTCCTGTGCATAGAGTCCGCTACACTGTTCTTTCACAGCCCCGAACGGGTGTCCGATGATGAGGGCTGCATAGTGTTGCGCTTCATTGAAATCCTTCGGGAGGTACATTTCGGCGCAAAGCATGATATCATACCTGTTTTTATAAAAGACCTTACGGACAGTAATTGTCGGATCTGTTTGAAAAGTCTTTGCCGGTTCATCGGATTCAGAAAGCACCATTCCGTTCCGACAGCGTGCCGCCATGATAAGTACTTCGTCTATCTGAGCCTGTGTCACGCCGTTGTGCTTGGCATGGGCAATGTGAGTATTCAACTCATTCTTCACGCCGTCCAACACCGACAAGGCAGCCACAGTAGACAGTTCACGGGTACGCCAGTCGAGATTGTCACGGCTGAATATGTCACCGAACAGATGAGCTTTCAGAAATTGGTCCAATGCCGGAGCAAATGTCAGCACTTCTCCTAGTGCCGGACGACCGAACAGTTTCAGCTGGTTTTGTCCACCGACAACAAACATATCCGAACTCTTTACCGGAGAAGGCTCCCGTCCGGCTTCATCCTTTATGCCTTGTGCTGCACGCTCTTTGGTGAGATTCATCAGCGTAACCAATGCACCCATGCTGCGTGGAAAGCCGCAATAGGCATAGAGCTGGGTAAGTACTTCTTTTTCTTCGCTCACGGTCAGCCCACAGTCAAGTCCTCTGGCAAGGATCACTTTGAGGCTGTCCTGATTGCCACGTGCGGCATACATACTGATGGCGGCAATACTTTGTTCTTTCTTGCTTAACATATTGTCCTTGTTTTGTGCCTGCGTATAAACGATACAGCATATCAGGCAGGCGATGGTTGTAATTAACTTGTTCATATTGCTTTCTGTTTAGTGATGAATTTATAAGAACTTGACAAACGCCGGTCTTTCCAGTCGGATATTTTTTCCCGTATTCTTCAGTAACCCCGTATTTCGGTTTCTTTCGAATATCTGTATGCAGTTGGCATCCCTGCAAACCACTGCCAAATAGCAACCATCCGGAGAGATGGCAAAACTTCGCGGATAAAGACCTGTTGGCTGAAATCCTATTTGAACCAATGTTCCTTTTTGGGAATCAATGGAATAAACAATTATGCCATCTTCTTTCAAGTGCTTGGAAGCATAGAGGAATTTGCCATCGGATGAAACATGGATATCTGCATTTCCCTCTGCAACGAAAGGGTCGCAGACAATTGTTTGTAAACGTTCCAACTTGCCTTCATTATAGGAGAATACAGTTATTTTACCCGAGAGTTCACTGATGAGATAAGCAAATCTGCCATTCGGGTGAAAACATATATGTCGAGGTCCTGAGCCGGAATCCATCTGTATGCGGACTACTCTTGATTCATCCAACAGAGAATGAGCCTTACCTGCTTCCGGTCGTTTGCCTATCGGAAACAGATAGATACAATCTGTTCCCAAATCGGTAGCAAGAAGGAATTTGCCATCAGGTGTAAAGGTCACGCAATGCAGATGCGATTGTTCCTGCCTTTTTTTATTCGGCCCATTTCCAGCAAAACGAATTATTTTTGTATCACGTTGCAACTTTCCTTTCTTATCCTGTGAGAATACCGTGATGCTGCCACCCTTATAATTTGCTGTCAGAACAAAGTATTCCTTTGGACTGAGAGTAATATAAATAGGAAGTTCACCGTCTGTAGATTGCGAGTTAAGCAGAGACAGCAGACCACTTTCCTTATCAAAAAGCAAAGCATTGGCAGTCGAACTTTTCCCTTCATCATCGCCTATGGCATAAATTCGATTACCAGTGCTATCAGATGTAAGGAAAGCAGGATTTGAAATCCCTCTCAGCCCACACGGATAGTCGACATCGGCAGTTTGTCCGTCAAACCGGTACATTCTGACACCTTCTTCGTCTGGCTTCATATAACATCCTACCAACAGAAATTTTGCATAAGTTCCCTTATCCGGGACATCTTCGGTTGACCGCGCTTGAATCGTAGTGAAGCTAAGCCATAAGATTAACATGACAAATAAAGCTTTTGGTTTCATCTTATTTACCTTTTTGGTTTCACTTGCAAAATTACAGCATTCACATACTGAAGATTAGACCTCAATCACTGATAAAATTACCACTTTCATCGGGCTTGGACCGGGTTAAATGTTATCTGTGAAAATGGTAAGACAGTCTGTGATTAGGGTTATATGTTCGTTGATTGAATGAACTAACTTTGTCGTCATGGAATAAAATAAATAAGGGATAGAAAAGAAACAGCTGTTCCTCAGACAGCAATGTCAATATAAATACTTATTTTTGTAAAAAACAAAAGGATGGTTATGGGAGATATAACAAGAATAGATACAGTTCAGCAGTACTGCGACCTTTTCGAAGTCGAAGCTCTGCACCCGTTGGTCAGCGTTGTGAATTGTTACGAGGTGCAGCCCATCAGACACTCAAAGAAACTGTACAACATTTATGCTGTGTTGCTGAAAGATACTGACTGCGGTACGATGAATTATGGACGGAGCCTCTATGACTATGAAAAAGGCTCCATGCTGTTTATCGCTCCGGGGCAGGTAATGGGTTCTGACGATGATGGCAGTCTGCACCAGCCGGCCGGATGGGCCCTGATGTTCCATCCCGAACTATTGCGCGGTACTTCCCTTGCACATATAATAAAAGAGTATTCTTATTTCTCATATAATGCCAACGAAGCACTGCACCTGTCAGAACAGGAGCGCAAAGTAGTCATTGAATGTATAAACAATGTAGCAGAAGAATTGAGGCATCCTATTGACAAGCACAGCCGTTCTTTGATTATTGATACCATGAAGCTTCTCCTTGACCGCTGCATCCGCTTTTATGACCGCCAGTTCATTACAAGGGAAAATGCCAACAACGATTTGTTGGCGCGTTTTGAATTGTTACTCAATAATTACTATCATTCTGCCTTGCCAACGAGTAAAGGTATTCCGACGGTACAGTATTGCGCTGACCAACTGTGTCTTTCCACCAATTATTTCAGTGACCTGGTAAAAAAGGAAACCGGTATGTCAGCAATCAAGCATATCCAGCAAAAAATTATGGATATAGCCAAAGAGCGCATCATGAACACGCAAAAAAGTATCAGTCAAATCTCAGATGAAATGGGTTTCCAATACCCGCAACATTTCACACGTTGGTTCAAGAAGATGGAAGGTTGCACACCGAACGAATATCGCAATGAAATTATAAAACAAGCGATAAACTAACTGGTCTTATCATCATTTATTCGTAGAGTCTCTTACAAATAATACTCTGGATATAACCAACAAAGCAATTAATGAACAACTTTGAAATCTTGAACCGATAAACAAAAAAGTTTGATGATCTCCTGCATACACTTTTCCCATCGGATGAACAGCTGTTGTCCGGTCTTTTTCCTGCGGTAAGTCAGGATTCCGTTCGCAATGTCTCCCTTTTTCAGATAAGCCATGTCCACAAAGGACATCCCCCGTGTGTAAAAGCAGAACAGGAACATGTCACGTGCGAAATCAAGGTGGGGTTTCAGGGACAAGTCCAGTCTTTTGATACGCCTGATATCATTTAAATGAATGGCCCGTTTCAAGGTCTTTTCCACACCTGTATAAACAGACTTGAACAGGTTCCGCTGTCCGGTCAGTCCGTTCTCCACCGCACGGTTGTAGACCGCTTTCAGAATGCGCATGTAGAACGAGATTGTATTGGGTGAGTTCCCCCTGTTTTTCAGATAAGCCTCGTATTCCATGAGCAAGTCAGAGCTAAGTTCGCCAAACAGTATATCGCTACCTTTCATAAAACTGCTGAAACTTTTGAGCGCGGCTGTATAGGTTTCAGAGGTCCGTATCTTTCCCAAACGTTTCAGCCTTACTATCTGTTGCCGGATATAGTCGTTAAACGAAGGTTCTTGTCCGCTGTCATGGAAACGTATGACGATATCATCCGCTGTAAACGGACCGGATTGGCTTAATGTCCTGATAGCCTTTTCCAGTCGGATTTTGTCCCGTCTTATCCGTTCCCCTACCGATAGAAGATAATTGTCCCGTTCCATCCCTGCAGGGTGTTGACAGGGAATGACCGCTTCGGAACGTTGGTCCCATTCCGAAGCGAAAAGTTTGTATCCGGTACTGATCTGCCTGACCACACGGTTATGAATCACCTGATAATACAGTGCGCCCTCCCTGCCTTCCGCGGACGAGGACCTGAATTTGGTTCTGATTGTTGCCATAGTGCAGTCATTTTGAATTGGGATTGTCCAGTTGCTTCCTGATTTCCTGTGCCTCCCTGAACAGCCGGTGCGCCAGACTGTCCTTGTAGGCTGCCATTTCATGGTTACGGATGCGGTTCCTGACCGAGTCCTCAAAAGCGGTCACCAGCCTTTCCACACGCCGGATCTTTTCCTCGTCCCGCTTGATGGTGAAATGCTTCTCAAGGAAGGCGATGTCGGGATCATCCCCCGGCAGGCAGATCCTGATGGCTCGGTATTTCAAATCGGCATCTTTCAAAAGCCGGTTCGTGCGGTACTGGTTGCAGTTGGTCCAGACGGAAATGATCAGTGCCAGGATCAGTGCTGAAGCTGTCGTTACCACTGCCTTGGATGCGCTTTCCAGACGGTAGGTCACCAGTCTGCGCTCCGGTTCCTTTTTCAGCAGGACCATTCTCTCATCCAGCCGTCTCACTGTCTCCTTTACAGCTTGGCAGTCTTGACTCAGGCAGTATCTAATCTTTTCCATCTCCCCGGCAAACGTTTCGGCAGACAACGGCCAGCCTTCCGACAACCGGACGGTATGGTTACGTACAGCTGCTATTTCCAAGCCGTTTTTCTCCACCGCGGATTGCAGGCGTTCCAGACGGATTTTCAGTTCCGCAATCCCTTCCGGGGAACTGGTCCGGTTTCCAACTGCGGGGCTTGTGCCTTCCACGGGCAGCGTCTCCACTTTCTTCTCGATCCTTTCAAGGCATCCGTAGATGCCTTCCAGATAATTTTCCTCTTTCATCTTTCAAAGTTTTTTGTTATACATATGGTTCACAAACTCCTTCCTTTCCTGCGCTTCTTCTTTCTCCGCAGGCGTTCCGCCTCTTTCTCGTCCTCCGTCGGTGCCACCGACGGCATGAACACGCCACCCGTACCGGTGACTTCGACCAGGTTATCAATAACAGAACCATGACTTTGTTCATGGTACGGTTGCTTTTGGGAAACGTCATTTTCCAGGGACGTGACATGGTTATGGTCCAATGCCGCATCCAGCCTTGACCAGCTGAAACTGCGGTCAATCCCACTTCCCTTGAATGACAGACCGTTCTTTATAAAGCGGATGCCCTGCACTTCATTAGTGTTTCCCTTGTACTTGAATTCCATTTCCACGCCCATTTTTAAGAGCTTATTTTGAAATTCTTTCCATGTATCTGCACTCCTCAAAGCTTCCTTGACCGCACGGTATATTTCGTATTTCACCTTTTCGGAAGCATGCAGCTTTTCCGTTTTAACGGACTGTTTGCCTTCGGAATAGGTGAGCGAATACTTGTCCTTAAGCATTTTTGTCACTTTCTCGTTGCGCCTGAAATCGTTGCTGTCGGAAATCACCTTCCCGTCGAAGTCCACCCGGTTGAAGACGATGTGGCAGTGCGGGTTGTCCGTCCCGTGATGCCTCACCACGATGAACTGCGTGTTCCGTATCCCCATCAGTTCTAGGTATTCCCCCGCCAGCCTTGCCATAAACGCGTCGGTCAGCCTCGGTGCGTCCTCCGGCTTGAAGCTGAGCGCGATGTGTCCCACCGGTTTCGCCACGTCCGGATTCAGCAGGCATTGCCACCGGAAACTTCGCGCCATCTCTTCTGCCGTTCCCAGCAGCACGCCTTCCGAGGCGATGATTTCCGCGTCGTCCTTCTGCGTCACGTAGCGTATGCAGCCGCCGAACGAGCGGCCTTTCCTGATCTTCCCTATCATGAGGCTATCCTCCTTTCGGTCTGTAATCATCCATGATCCGCTTCAGCTTTCCCAGCAGCCCCTCTATCAGCAGCCTTGTCCTGTAAAAGCCGGTCTGGTGCGAGAGCTTTGTCAGCTGGTTCAGGTTGTTAGCCATTCCCGCCAGGCTGCGCAACAGTGCGTTCTCCTCCGGTGTATGCCTTGCCGTAACGGTGGCCGCCAGTGCTGCCTCCCTGATATAGACCGCCAGACTCCGGCCGGACTTCCCTGCCCTGAACCTGAGAGCCTCGTAGCTGACGGGGGAGAACTTCACCGTCACGCCTCTGGTCAATTTACGCGTCCTGCCCAGTGCCGGACGGCCACATTTTTTCTTCATCCCATTCACATCGTTTGTCATATGTTTTTTCTTTTTCGTCCGTACTTCTTTCATTCCAAAATCTGCGACCGGCGGGAGCGGATTTGCCCTCCCAGCAACCGCCGGGCGCGGGGAGCAAGGGTTTTCGGGAATCCGGAAACATACCCTTGCTCCCCCCACAGAAAAATCCCCCCCCGCATTTTCCACATTGAAGCGGGTATACAGGGAACAGTGCATACATCGGGTATACTCCACGCCCGGTAACAGGCTGTCAGATTTTTCTCCACTGCTCGATGTCCCCACGGTAGGCGGCAAGATGCTCCCTGGCAAGGTTCTCCAGCAGTCCGGAAACGCTCATGCCACGCCCGCCGAGCCTGCGGACGACGGCGTCCAGTTCGTCCCTCACATCCTCACTGACGAACACCGTCTTGCGGTTCCTGATCTTCGGGATGGTGAGGTACGTTTCCCGGTACTCCTCCAGCGAGGCCCTGCGTTGCCTGCCGCTCGTTCTTCTTCTCACGGGGTCTTCCGGTTCCGGCGGGGTGTCCTTTCTTCTCGCCTCCCCGGATACCTCCTCCGCAACGAGCCCGGATGGAATCATCGATTCCGTCACGGAAGCGTCCGTACCGGCGGATTCCCCCGGACCGGGTTCCATCATGAGTCTTTCCCACCACTCGTCGTGGCCGGGCTCGAGACTACGGCTGTTCTTTCTGTCTGCGGTTTCGGATACCACCGTTTTCTTTCTTCTCGGTTTTTCAGTCGGTTCACTTTTCATTGTACATGGATTTTAGCTGGTTGATACTGTGGGCACGGTCTACCCGTTTGCCCGGTTGTCGGAAGCAAATAAAACGATAATAACAGACGGTGTGAAACGGACGGGTCCGATTGGCGGGGTTTGCCGCGTTATTCATATTGTTGGATCAGTCTGACAGTGATGACTTCACAAATATACGCACCGGAAATTTTCCACTCTTCGGGAACGGATCTGAACATCTGTTTACTAAAAACAAATGAATGTTAAAATCAGATTTCCATGACATCTGATGACATATAATGACATCTGATGAAGGGCCGGAACCATATCCGGGAACAATCATTTACTTTGCGGATGAAACAAGTACGCATATGGTGTCAAAGGTAGTCATCCTGTCTTGAAATTCAGGATGTTCCGCCGGAATTCACTAAATTGCGGCACGGAATCCGGATCCGAAAAGAGAATGAAACAGATGTCAAACCTGAAATTACATTAATTATGGAAATAGTGAACATTGAAGCAAGGACCTTCGAGGCGATGCTCTCGGCCTTCCGGACGTTCGCGGATCGGCTGGACACCCTTTGCCGGCTGTACGGTGACATGGAAGAGAAGAAATGGCTGGACAACCAGGAGGTGTGCCTACTGCTGAAGGTCAGCCCGAGAACCCTGCAGACCCTGCGTGACAATGGCACGCTGGCATATACACAGATCTGCCATAAGACTTATTACAAGCCCGAGGACGTAGAAAGTATCATCCGGATAGTGGAGGAGCGCCGCAAGCGGGCTGAAAGCATGGGAAAATCAATTTGAAAAGCCATGGGAAACGAAAGGATGATACTTTCTCCCGGCAGTCTGGCAGGCGGCTGGGAAAGTCTGGACGGCAGTCCCGATTTCTACATCTTCAGGGATTCCAGCGGGGACTACCGCCTGCTGGCCTACAGCCTTGACGCGGAGTACGGGCGGGGAAGTTTCTCGCTCTACAGGATAGACGGGGACGGGGAGGGATGCCATATCCGTATCGGTACGAAAGAGTGCCGGTTCATGTCGGAGGGATGCCCCCATATCCTCCATGTCATGGGGTGGGGCCGATATATGAGAAACTGAAAAAGTAAATGTCAAACCAACAAACAGATGAGATTTATGATGAATACCGATAACCGTTTGCTCACCCGTGAGAGCAGCGAGCATATAAGAGAGTTCTTCTCTACCGTCGAACGTCTCTCCGTTTCCATGGAGCGTCTCTTTGCCGGCAGGTCACCGGCGATGGCGGGCGAGAACTTCTATACGGACCGCGAACTGGCTGAAAAGCTGAAAGTGAGCCGCCGCAGCCTGCAACAGTACCGTGACAGCGGCCTGCTTGCATTTACCCGGCTGGGCGGCAAGATATTGTACCGTTCTTCCGATATCGAGAAGTTGCTTGACGGCTGCTACCGGAAGGCGAGAACCAGGCCGGAGGAACTTTAGAAATGTTCCGTACGGGATCGTGAATAAAGGGGCGGTCGGTTGTCATACCGGTCGCCCCTTCGTTTTCTTTCCATCGGATGAACGACTTTAATTTGCTCATAAAGTATTTATACACAGAGTATTTCTCTTTATGAATTATGATCCGGTGACAACATTGGCATAACATGGCGGGACATGGAAACATTTTTCCGGTATGGCAATAAGATACGGGGATTCCATTATAAAAAAAGACCCTTATTTTATTATGTCATTATGTTATTCTGAAATTGGGGCGGGTCGTTCGTGTACCGGTGGGACGATCCATTCCCGTAATGACGGCATATTCCGTACCGGTATCATTATCCTCCGGCAATGCCGTTTCCCGGTCTTTTCGGAGTGACCTTATGCCGGCCGGTGACAACCGCATGTCCGTGTGTAAACATGACGGCACATAAAAACAGGCACATCCTCCGGGCTTTTGTCCCGTCGGATGCGCCTGTCTCCGTCATGTCATATACAGCCGGACTCCTCCGGCCCATGTCTCTATCTGAGTATCGGATTCGAGAGCAGTATCTTGTAATAGGCCACTCCGCCAATCTCTACCGGCATCCTCGCCATCATGAACTGCACGCTCTTCCTCTCCACCTTCGCCTGCCGCATGAGCCTCTGCACGATAAACCCCGCCGAGAACCTTGCGCATCTTTTGTCCTTCCAGACGATGAACCCCTCGCTGTCGTCGGCCCGGCAGATATACCAGTCACCCGTCTCGTCGTCGTGGGCGAAGTTCACCCGTCCGCCGCCGAGGATTCCTAATTCGATTGACATCGTCTTTGACAGATAGACAGTCCCCCTGCTGTCAAGGTTGATGGTCCGCTTACCCTTGTATGTGACTTCCTGCGGACGGGAGTTTTCCCTGTTGTATACTATCAGTGCCATAATTGTCCTTCTTTTATCGGTTGAACTGTTTTTGTTTTTCAATACATGAAGCTTTCCACCGCCAGCATCTGACTTCTCCATGCGAAACCGCTGTGGGTACGTACCGCGTCCACTATCCTGCATACTTTCTGCGATATGGCCGATGCCGAGATACCCATGCATTCCGCCAGCGCCTTGAACGAGAACTGCGCTTCATAGAACCTGAGCATGAACATCCGGTATTCCTCGTAGGAGAACTTCTGCCTTACGAAACGCAGTATGTCTCTTACCAGCCGCTCGCACCCGTTCAGGTCGTCCTCGGAAAGGAATTTTGCCTCCTCGCCACATCGGAGGAAGAAATCATCTTCAGGGTGTGCATACCGGTTCTCCCTTTTAATCTTTATCAGGGCCGCCTTTTTGTAGCATCCGATGAAATACGCGTCATAGTCCGTTATGTCCTTTCCGGGAACCAGCACCTGCCTTCTTACGAAAAGGTAGGTGTCATGGAAATTGTCCTCGTCCAGCATTCCGTACCGGCGTAACGTCCCTCTCAACCTGTCATAGGATTTTGTGAACCACTCGTTGAACAGTCTTTCCTTTTCTGCGCTCTTGTCTGCCATAACCTTATATTTTTTTGAGTTATACATGGCCTACACGGGTAGGCATTCTTATTTCTTGTGCTTCCTCCAGTTTGTTTTTCGGCGGTCTCCGGCAAGGCTTGCCGTGAAAAAATACGCTCACGCAAAGCGTGAGGAAGATTTTTTCACGAGCAACCAGCCCGCAGGGCCGCCTTGCGGGACCGGCCTGAAAAACAACTATTTTTGCCGCAAGAAATGAGGATGACGGATTCCTTCTGTCTATTGCCTGTCCGGTGAGAATCTAAAATACCATGCAGCTTTTCTGTCTTCGGCATACTTGGAGAAATATTCAAGGATATGGAATGAGAACGGCAATACGTGATATTGCAGAAGGAGCGGAAATGGGATTGGAAACAGGAAGCATGTCCGGGCTTTCATGCGGTTTATACGGCAGTGTTGATTTTGGGGAGGATTACAGGGAAGTGACAGGAAGGTTAGCCGTTCCGGAGAAATTGTATGTGTACGTTTGTTCCTTCTGGAATACGGAGTCTTTTAAAATCATGGAAGACCTCATTCGGGAATGTGTTCCGAACAATACCCCGCCACGGAACGGTTATGACACTTGATATCAGGCTGTAAGCCGTTCCGTAGCTTCAGTATCCCATATCCCATGCATGAATGTGGATCAGGCGGCATTTCACCTCCTTGCCCCGTTTACGGACATGCCGATGCGTTGCCTGCCGGAATTCTCATTCAAGCAGTTTTCGTCCGCCATCATCTTCCAACACACGCATTTGCTGGATGGCTATCCGGTTCAGTCTCACGAGCCGTTCGCCTTGCGGTATGCCCTGGTCTATGAATACGGCGTTCAGGTTTTCCATATTGGAGAGGCAGATCAGTTCATTGATGGAGGCATAGTCACGGATATTGCCCTTCAGACCGGGATTCTGCTCACGCCACATCCTGGCGGTCATCCCGAACATGGCTACGTTGAGCACGTCCGCCTCTTCCGCATAGATGACGCCGGCCTGTGCGGGGGTGACTTCCACCGGTATCAGGTTCTGCCTGATGGCATCGGTATGTATGCGGTAGTTGATCTTTGACAGTTCCCGTTTCGCACTCCAGCCGAGCTGGGCCTGTTCCTCCTCTTTCAACCGCTGGAACTCTTTCAGCAGGTACAGCTTGAATTGAGGGGATACCCACGTGGCGAACTCGAACGCGATATCCTTGTGTGCGTAAGTCCCTCCATAGCGTCCGGCCTTGGCGATGATACCTTTGGAGTTGGTCTTTTCCACCCATTGTTTGACGGAAAGGATGAAACGGTTCAATCCGGCCTCGTTTTTAATTCCCTCGAATTCGGGGGAATTAAAATCCGGATTGTACATCTCCTCCCATATGCCCAGAAACTCGACGGTATTCTTGTTACGCAACCACTTTTCAATAAGGGCGGGACCGTTTTCCATATTGCGGACCATGTCGGTCAGGGAGATATAATCCTTGTCATTGTACGTGATGACTGTCACTTCTGTATTTTGGACTTTAATTTTAGCCATGTTCTTTTAACGGTTATTCGGTTATTATTGGTTCGATGTACAAATGTACGGTGTATTTTCCGGAATGGTCCTCCATATCCGGAAAAGTTTGTGTCACGCCGCCTGTTGCGACAAGCCGTTTCTACCAAGGAAAGGGCAGGCAATACCGGCTGACGTGGATACAGGCGGAACAACTCGCATATGCAATGCAGAGGGAGCAGGAGAGCCTTCACCACAGCCGGAGAGGAAAGCGGTCTCATGCCGGGGTACGGCATGAAAAGGGGCTCCCGGACAGTTCTTTTCCTTGTCGCACATGCACTACGTCGGTCGCAGTTTTCGCCTTCTGAATCCCTTTTACGTCCGTCCCTGCGCTTTCGGAGCGTTTTTCCGGTAGAAAATTTCACCATGCGGAAATTTTCTACCGGAAACCGAAGGGAAAACGCGGAGTCCCGCAGGGACGGACGAACTTTGATGAGGAAGGGGAAAATCGTCCGTTTCATAAATACCATTTCCTCATATGGCATCGCATATTTCCTTCTCCATCTTTTCCAGCTTATGGGACAGGATTTCCATGTCGCTGCTGATCTTCTGGTTGGTTATCCGGGCATATATCTGGGTGGTTTTCAAATCCGTATGCCCCAAAAGACGGCTTACGGTCTCGATGGGCACACCGTGCGAGAGCAGCACGGTGGTGGCGTTCGTATGCCGGGCAACATGATAGGTCAGCCTTATCTTGAAACCGCACTGCCTGCCAAGTTCCTTCAATATGGTGTTGCATCTGCCGTTGCTCGGTACCGGAAATACATGATCGTCCTTGGACAGCCCCTTGTACTTCTCTATGATGCGCTTGGGAACGTCCAGCAGGCGGATGTTGGACTCGGTGTTTGTCTTGCGCCGGCGGGTGATGATCCAGAGGTTGCCGTCGAAGAAGGTCTGGAGCCGGTCGGTCGTCAGCGCCTTCACGTCCGCGTATGCCAGTCCGGTGAACACAGAGAAGATGAAGAGGTCGCGTACCAGTTCGCAGGTCCCGCTTTTCACCGGGGCCTCCATCAGCGTCTGTATCTCACGCTCTGTTAGGTAGCCCCGGTCAACGCTTTCGGGGGAGTTGATGTACCCGGCGAAGGGGTTGAAGGGAAGCGCACCGCTGTTGCGGGCGATGGAGATGACGTGCTTGAGCCCGATCATGTAACCCCATACGGTATTGGTGCGGCATTTCTTCTCCGTACGCAGGAAATACTCGAAGTTGTTGATGAACGTCAGGTTGAGTTCCTTCAGGGGAATGTCGTCACGGCGGTACACTTTCGGGACGAACTCGCAAAGGTGCCTGTATATGGTACGGTAGCGGTTGTATGTTCCCTGCACGCGGCTGTGTCCCACTTTCTTGATGAACTCCTCGTTGTGCTGCTCGAAGAGTTTCAACAGCGTCTCGCGTTTCACGCCCAGCCCGAGGCAGGCGTCCCTCAGCCTGGCGGCGGTGACATAGCCGTCGGACTGCATCAGTTCCTGGTAACGGCGGTTCACGTCCACGCGTATCCGGTCAACCTCCGCATTGATTTTCTGCGCCTCGGCGCTCTTGCCCGTAGCACGTGCCGTTTTCACGTCCCAAAGTTTCGGAGGTACGTCCAGTTTACAACTGAACTGCTTGATTTCACCGTCCACCGTAAGACGGCACATCAGGGGGAGATAGCCGTTGGCTCTCTCGCTGCCCTTCTTCACGTAGAAGAGGATTTTGAAAGTCGATCTGCTCATACTCGTTTTCATACTTTTTTGATCGTTACAAAGTTAATATCAAGCGAGTTGTCCTCAGGTATGAAAAACTGTGCAAATTACTGAAATAGAACCCGTTGTGCCGTTTCTTATTCCCGTTATATCAGTAACGATATGGGAACTGAAGTCTTTCGCTGTTTTTAGCGGATCTCCTTTTTCAGCTTATGCAGTATTATGAGTTAAACACCTAACTGCTTAATAGACTGCATTCTTGCTGTATTATCATCAACCTTGCTTTTTCTTGCTGCGTTTACTTTAAATGATAAATGATTATGGACTTTAATGTAAATGTGAAATTCGATGCCACTCCTGCATTACTCAGTGGCGTCAATGCGCTGGCAGCAGCGCTGGGTGGAGTCGTACAGCCGGCCCAGGTAGTTAATCTTTCTACGGAAGTTCCTGTATCTGTAGAGAACATATCCAAGCTGACCGAGCAGATAGCGGTCACGAGTTCCGAGTCCGGACAAGTGGGTGAAGGTAAACCGAAAGAGATTACCGATGAGGAACTACGAAATATCGTAGGTCCTAAGACCAAGGAGTTTGGTAAGGAAGCCGTTTTTACCATTCTGAATGAAATGGGGGTCAAGCGAGTACCTGACTTGAATCAGGAACAACGGGTAGTTTTCATCGAAAAACTCCGTGCGTTATGAGCCATGCTGTTTTATCTCCGTCCGCTGCCAGTCGGTGGTTGGTCTGTACTCCGTCTGCCAGATTGGAGTTGCAGTTCTCTGACGATGCGGGGGATTACGCTAAAGAGGGGTCATTGGCTCATGAGTTCGGAGAAGCTTTTATCAAGGGTCGTACGGGGGCTGTCAGGGAGTCCGAGCTGGAGCAGTGGTTGGATAAGTTACGAAGTCAGGAGTTTTATGAGCCGGATATGGAGAGGTATGCTGAAGACTACGCTGACCTTGTGTACGAAAAGTATCTGTCCGCGCGTCATGCTACCTGTGATGCCATTATCAGGATAGAAGAGAAGATAGACTTGACCGGTTATGCACCGGAAGCATTCGGTACCGGTGATGCCATCATTATTGCGGATGGTACTCTTGAGATTATTGACCTTAAATACGGTAAGGGAGTGCGTGTCTCTGCTGTCAATAATAAGCAGATGATGTTGTACGCACTCGGGGCGTTGGATATGTTTGGTTACCTCTATGCTATTGATACTGTTCGGATGACCATCTACCAGCCGCGTATCGATAATGTATCGGAGTTCGAACTGAGAGCCTCTGACCTGTTGGAATGGGGGGAGAAAGAGTTGAAGCCCCGTGCGGCCATGGCGTTCAAGGGGGAAGGTGATATGTCCCCCGGTGACCACTGTCGGTTCTGCAAGGCTAAGGCCCGATGTAGGGCGTTGGCCGAGTTGAGGATGCAGCAGGCCGAACATGAGTTCAAGGATGCGGAATTACTGACAGATGAAGAGACTGCTGCTATCCTTGAGGCGGCGGACGGAATTAAAAACTGGATTTCCGCTGTCGAGGAACATGCTCTCAAGGCTGCCCTGGACGGGAAGAAGTATCCCGGATTCAAGTTGGTTGAGGGCCGAAGTATTCGTAAGTATGCTGACGAGAAGAAAGTAGCGGAGGTACTTATAGCCAACGGATTTGCCCAAAACGTCATATACGAAGCACCTAAGCTGAAAACCATAACGAGTATGGAAAAGCTGCTGACGAAGAAGACTTTTGGGGTGTTGCTGGGTGAGTATGTCATCAAACCGCAGGGAAAGCCCGTACTGGTACCGGACAGTGATAAACGGCAGGAGTGGAGCTGTGCCGAGAACGATTTTAAAAATGTAAACGTATGAACTATGGATGATTTTAATACTGAAGAACTCAAGAGCGTACTACGGAAATTGCCTCCCGGTGACATGGTTACTTTCAACGACGGGTATCTGCGTGTGCGTAAAATCCGTTCTATACCAGGCTTGCCCGGTGGGAATAGCTGCCGTGCCTGTTTCTTTGAATCCTTTGACGGAGCCGCTCAATGCGCTTATAGGGATTGCTGCATGGCACATAAAAGACCGGACCGGAATTCGGTCATTTTCGACTATACGATTTGTAATGATTAACTGTTAAACGATTAAAGGAAAACAAGAATTATGAACGACTTTAAAGAAACAAAATGTGTAATTGGTACTGTACGTTTCAGCTATGTACATGTGTGGGAACCTGCATCCATTGGGGATGACGCTAATGCCAAGAAAAAGTATTCTGTATCGTTGATTATCCCGAAGAATGACACAAAATCGGTGAATGCGGTAAAGGCAGCTATCCAGAATGCCTTGAATGCAGGTATTGGTAAGTTTGGTGGCAAAATTCCGGCTGTATGGAAAAATCCGTTACGTGACGGTGATACCGAAAGACCGGATGATGAAGCTTATAAGGGATGCTACTTTATTAATGCCACCAGTCAGAGTAAACCGGGTGTGGTCAATATTCAACGACAGCCTATTATGGAACAGGATGAATTCTACAGCGGTTGTTATGGGTATGCGTCTGTTAACTTCTTTGCGTTCAATACTAACGGTAACAAAGGTATCGCTTGCGGACTTAACCATCTCATGAAGACCAAAGATGGGGAATCACTGGGTGGTAAGTCAACGGCAGAGGCAGACTTTGCCGGCATTGATATTCCTTTTGAACCTTCTGACGATAGTACGGATGATTTATTCTGATTACATAAAAAAAGAACAGATTGCTGAAGTTGCGGCGGAGATAATCCGCCGCTATCGTCAGGACGCATCCGAGCAAGACTGCATTGAGCTGACAGAAGTATTCCTTATTCTGGCCAAGTACGTAGATAATTTTTTCTGTAATGAGTTTTGGGCTAAAATAGGTTGTACTGATGGTGAGTTCCAGAGACTAAGCAATGTGGCCACACACTATCCGGAGACATTGGAAACGTGGAGCGAATTGATAGGACTTGAGCCTATATCAATACGCTATAATGTTAAACTAGCCAAGGGCTTTTCTATCATTTGTACGGGCATAGCTTCACGGCTCAACGGGGAGGCGGCTTCCCGAGACAGAGAACCTATCAAAAGTTTGGGTATCGATATAGAAACTTACAGCAGTAACGACATATCAAACTGCGGAGTATATAAATATACGGAGGCGGATGATTTCACCATCCTATTATTTGCATATTCGGTTAATGACGGGCCTGTACGGATTACAGATTTTACACAGGGTGAAAAATTACCAGAACATATTTTTGAGGCCCTTACAGATTCTGCTGTACTTAAGACGGCGTTCAATGCTTCTTTCGAGCGTACGTGTATCGGTAAATATTTCGGTATCTATCTTGAGCCAGAGCAATGGGAGTGCACCATGGTACGCTGCGCTATGCTCGGATTGCCGTTGAGTCTGGCACAAGCGGGTAAGGTGCTGAAGCTGGAGGATCAGAAGATGTCAGAGGGGAAAGCGCTCATCAAGTATTTCTCCTGCCCGTGCAAGCCGACAAAGGTCAACGGTGGACGGACAAGGAATCTTCCGGAGCATGCCCCTGACAAGTGGGATACATTCAAACGCTACTGTGTCCGTGATGTTGAGGTAGAGCAGGAGATCCGACGGAAAACGCTGTCTTTCGAGATACCGGAGAGCGAGAAAAAACTCTACTGTATTGACCAGCGTATCAATGACAGAGGCGTACTGCTGGATATGGATTTCGTACACCATGCCGTCTATATGAATAATGTGTATAAGGGTAGGCTAGCCGTTGAGGCAGCCAAGCTCTCAGGACTTGATAACCCCAACAGCGTGACGCAGCTTAAGTCATGGTTGGAGGAGCAGATAGGAAGTACCGTCAAGGCGTTAGGCAAGAGGGACATCCCGGATATGCTGAAAGCTACTGACGATGGTACAGTGAGAAGAGTGTTGGAGATCCGTACCGAGATGGGCAAGACTTCCACGAAGAAGTATGAGGCTATGATGGCAGCTGCTTGCGCCGATAACCGGGTGCGGGGCTTGTTGCAGTTCTATGGTGCTAATCGGACCGGACGATGGGCTGGCAGACTTGTGCAGGTACAGAACCTACCGCAGAATCATCTTCCCGACTTGGACTATGCACGCCAGTTGGTGAAGGAAGGGGACCTTGATATAGTGGAGATGATGTTCGGCAATGTTCCTGATATACTGTCCCAACTTATTCGTACTGCCTTCATCGCTAAGGAGGGGCATATCTTCATGGTGTGCGACTTCAGCGCTATCGAGGCCCGTGTGATTGCTTGGCTGGCCGATGAGCAATGGCGGTTGGAGGTGTTCCGTACTCACGGAAAAATCTATGAGGCATCGGCATCCATGATGTTCCATGTACCTGTCGAGGAGATTACCAAGACTGACCCAAGGCGACAGAAGGGTAAGATTGCCGAACTGGCGCTGGGGTACCAGGGCGGAGTAATGGCCATGAAGGCCATGGGTGGTGAACGTATGGGTCTGAGCGAAACAGAGATGACCGAGATTGTCAGCCATTGGCGTAAGGCGAATCCTGCTATTGTGTCCTTATGGACCGAAGTGGAGAGAGCTGCTACCGCTGCGATTGAGACAGGAGGTCCCACCGAAGCTCATGGGCTGTACTTCTTCAAGCGAATGGGGCTACTGATGGTTAAACTGCCTTCAGGACGCTGTCTGTGCTATCCTAAACCGACTATCGGCACAAACCGTTTCGGCAAAGCCTGCATAACCTATGAAGGGCTGAGCCAAACCACGAAGCAGTGGTGTACACAGGAGACCTACGGTGGTAAGCTGGTGGAGAATATTGTGCAGGGCATTGCTCGGGACTGCTTAGCGGTGACCATTATGCGGTTGGAGGAGAAAGGATATCCGGTAGTGTTCCATGTTCACGATGAGACCATTATAGAGGCGAAAGCTGACGGCTCTCAGACTCTCAGGGATATTGAAGACATATTCAAGGAGCCTATTTCCTGGGCGAAAGAACTGCCGCTGAAAGGCGCAGGATATGTGACACCTTATTATCTTAAGGACTGATTGAACGAAATAATAATAGAAGTATCATGAACATTCATCAGACAGTCCCCCGCTCCGATTGCACCTCTTTCGCGAAATGTGGCAAGCATTCTCTTGCCTATTGCCGGAAGTATGGTGCATCCGAATGCGGTCCGTGTGAGATAGTGAAGCGGAAACCGAGGAACCGGGTAATGGTGGACGGTGTAGAACGCAAGGTGTGCAGCCGCTGCAAAAGACCGCTTCTACTATCCTGCTTCTATGACAGGACAATCTACCGTAACAGGAAAGCGTACCACATCAAGACATCATGGTGCAAAATGTGTGTTTCGGAAGATAATAGGGAACGGAATAAAAGAAAGAAATGTGTATGAAAGTGTATATAAGCCTTCCGATAACCGGTCAACCCATAGTTGAGGCCAGAAAGAAAGCACAAGCGATAAAGACCGAAATATCAAAAATGGGACATGTTGTGATTACTCCCTTTGATGTATGCCCGAAAAAAGATATGCCTTATTCTTATTATATGGGAAGGATATTATGGCATTGCTTGAATGTGACGCTATCTTGATGATGCCAGGATGGAGTGCAAGCAAGGGATGTATGGCTGAGTTTGAAGTTGCAAAAATATATAATAAGGAACTGTTATTTTTTAATGAATTAAAAGAATCATGCCTGAAGATATAGCTATTAAGTTTGATACGTCTTTCTACATGGCCACAGGCAAAAGCCGCCACGACACGACTTGGAAGACAAAAGTATGGACTTGGGGGGAGTTTGTGAGAAAAGTGTCGAAAACTATCCGGACGGATGAGAGACTGGATGTGTATATGCACGAGAAGAAAATCCGTCAGGATGAAATTAAGGATAAAGGCGGATTTGTTGGCGGTATCCTTAATGGAGGACGCCGCCTCCGAGGAAAAGTGACGTCAAGACGTATCCTTACGTTGGATATTGACTTCGGAAAACCGGATACATGGGCTATGTTTTGCATGCTATACAATTGCGCTGCGTTGGTGTACTCCACACACAAACACACACCGGAGAAACCTCGTCTGCGCTTGTGTATACTGCTTGACAGGGACGTCACCGTAGATGAGTATGAAGCTATCGGCCGTAAGGTGGCGGAAACCATAGATATCGACCAGTTTGATCGGACTACTTTCCAGGCGGAGCGGATGATGTATTGGCCGTCCACAGCAGCTGATGCCGAGTTCTATTTCCGTTACATGGACGCCCCCGCGTTATGCGCTGATGAGGTATTGGCATCCTACAGAGACTGGAAAGACACATCGTCGTGGCCAAGACCGGCAGATGAATTGAAGGATATTAAGTTGAGTATCGATAAGGCAAAAACACAGGAAGACCCGCTGGCCAAGACCGGAATAATCGGTGCTTTCTGTAGAACTTATACCATAGAAGAGGCTATTGGCAAATTCCTTCCGGATATTTATCTCCCATGCGACGTGCCTGGGAGATATACTTATGCTTTGGGAACTACTGCAGGCGGTGTAGTGCTATACGATAATGTCTTCAGTTATTCTCATCACTCCACCGATCCGGCATGCGGGATGTTGTGCAATGCATTCGACTTGGTACGTGTGGAGAAGTTTGGCCACTTGGATGCGGATGTGAAGGATAAGACGAATACTACCAAGAGACCGTCCTTCATCGCCATGGAGGAGTTTGCGCTTAAAGACAGAGATACGGTATCGTTGATGACCCGTGAAAGGATAGCGTCGGCATGTGGGGATTTTGCCAACGTGGTGACGGATATGGAAGAACCGGACGATAACTGGCTTGATATGTTGGAACCTGCAAGGAAAGGTGGTTTTTTGGCTACCTATGAAAACATAAGGCTGATTATCTCTAACGAGCCATTGCTGAAAGGATGCTTTGCCTACGATACATTCAACGAGAGACCGGTGTTCAGGAGGCTGCCTCCGTGGCGCAGAAAAGGTGACAGTGAACGATTCATCCGTGACGATGATGAAGCCAACCTGCGCATCTTTCTTTCCCGTGAGCCGTGGCGTATAGAGGGCAGAGGAAAGATAGAGGACGCTATGGACGCTGTCTGTCGTGATAACGCTTTCCATCCGGTCAAGGAATATCTGGACGAACTTACATGGGATGGTGTGCCGAGGCTGGATACGCTGTTCGTTGACTACCTTGGGGCGCCGGATACGGAACTGAACAGATGGATCACACGGCTGGCTTTTACAGCGGCAGTGTATAGGGCTTTCGAGCCGGGCACGAAGTTTGACCAGATAACAGTCATCGTTGGTACGCAGGGGTGCGGCAAGTCAACCTTGCTGGAGAAGATGGCAGTGAATCTGGAGTGGTTCTCGTCATCCATGCCGTCTCCCGATGAACCGGTCAAGGCTGCCAGCCACCTGCGGGGTAAATTCATCATTGAGATTGGTGAACTTGTGGGATTCAGGAAGGCCGAAGTGGAAGCTATCAAGAACTTCCTATCCAAGACATCCGATGATTTCCGTCCGGCATATGGCAAGAATGAGGTACATCGGCTGAGACAGAACATTTTCTTTGCCACGACCAATGAGGATGAATTCCTTCGGGATGTTACCGGAGAGCGACGATATTGGCCAATACAAGTGAGTATGAACAAACCAAAGTATAATTTGTGGGCGGACCTCACAAGTGATGTGGTAGGGCAGATATGGGCCGAGGCTGTTACGCATTACAGGAATAGGATTCCGTTGGTGTTGCCGCCCAGTTTGTGTGCCGACCTTCTGACGATACAGAACGATTATAAGGTGAAGGATGAATGGCAGGGACTTATCGAATCGTTCCTGGAGAAGAAGCTCCCAACCAACTGGTACGGCATGACGCCGAAGCAGAGAAGGTCTTATTTCGCTAATGAAGATATGCTTAGTGCGGAGGGCGTGTTGGTACGCACATCCGTGTGTGCCAAGGAGATTCTTAATGAGTGTGTGGACCTGGGTGTAGTCAATACTAGTGACAAGGGAAACAGCTATCGTGTGTCATCATGTATGAAAAAAATTGACGGATGGAGGCGGAATAAGTTACTGTCTGATGTAGGGTATGGCCGACAAAGGGTATGGACCCGAGAAAATGTAAATGATACAAAGGATAGTACGAGTATGGATGTTTTTGTCTGAAAATGATACAATGATACAACCTCGAAAGTGGGTATGTATCATAGTTGTTTCAATATAAAATGCTGTAAAATAAAAAGTTAATAGTTAATGATACAAGGATACAAGAATTTTATATATATATATGAGATTAGCATATTAAATATATATGCTAAGTATGCTAAAGGGGGTATTTATAAAGAATGGGGGTTGTGCATGCACAGTTGTATCATTTGAATTTTCCGGGTGACGGCTCCTAGCCATCGGGACGTATTAGCGAACACGATATGAAGAAGGTAAATAAAATTGATATTGACAAGCCGGTGAGCGAGAAGCTCCTTGAGAGGAAACTCAGGGAGGGGGTAAAGGCTTTGGGCGGTGTAGCGCTGAAGTTTTCCTCACCGTACCATCGGGGCATCCCGGACAGAATAGTGCTGAGGGCCGGGCGGTGTTACTTCGTTGAATTGAAGACGACCGGGAAGAAGCCGACCAAGCTGCAGGAGAAAGCGATAAGCGACCTCAAGGGACTGGGCTTCGATGTGAGAGTGATTGACAGACAGAGTGAATTGAACAGGTTTTTGGAGGATGTGAAAAATGGATGAGCGTAATTTGCATGGGTATCAGAAAGCGGCAGTGAGACATATCATCGAACATCCGGCTACCGGATTGTTTCTGGAGATGGGATTGGGTAAGACAGTATCAACGCTGACCGCCGTCAATATCCTGATGAATGAATACCTGGAAGTAAGCAGGGTGTTGGTGATAGCGCCGAAACGGGTGGCCGAGGATACATGGACATCGGAGTGCGCCAAATGGGACCACCTGAAGCACCTGCGGGTATCCGTGATGCTCGGATCGGAGAAAAAGAGAATCGAAGCGTTCCAGCGTGACGCCGACATCTATGTGATCAACCGGGAGAACGTGGAATGGCTGGTGGCAAAGTGGAACGGGTACTTTCCATTCGACATGGTGGTGATAGATGAGCTGTCGTCCTTCAAGTCCGGGAAATCGAAGCGTTTCCGTGCGCTGCGGTTGGTGCGTCCGAAGGTTAACCGTATCGTCGGGCTGACGGGGACACCGGCACCCAACGGGCTGATGGACCTGTGGAGCCAGCTGTATCTTTTGGACATGGGCGAGCGGTTGGGGAAGACCATCACGTCATATCGTATGAAGTATTTCAAGCCGGGACGTACCAACGGGCAGATTGTGTATGATTACAAGACGCTGGACGGTAGCGAGAAGGCCATCTACGACAAAATAGGCGATATCTGTATCAGTATGAAGGCCGAGGATTATCTGGAATTGCCGGAGCGAATAGACCGCGACGTGAAGGTGAGGCTGACATCCGCGAATCGGAAGCGATACGACGAATTCGAGAAGGAACAGATCCTTCAGTTACCCGAGGAGGACGGGGACATATCAGCTGTCAATGCGGCAGCACTTACGAACAAGTTGATGCAGTTCGCTAACGGTGCCATCTATGATGCAGACCACAACGTGCATGAAATACACCAGGAGAAGCTGGAGAAATTGGAAGAAATCGTTGAGGCGGCCAATGGGCAACCGGTCCTGGTATTCTATGCGTTCAAGCATGACATATACCGTATCAAGGAGCGGCTGAAGAAATACCATCCTGTTGAGATTGGAGGTAGTGACTGCATCCGTGCATGGAACAGAGGGGAGATACCACTGATGCTGGCACATCCGGCAAGTGCCGGTCATGGACTGAATCTGCAAGCTGGTGGGAATATTGTAGTGTGGTTTTCTCTTCCATGGAGCTGCGAACTATACCAACAGGCGAATGCGAGATTATACCGACAAGGGCAGACCAAGCCAGTGATCATTCATAAGCTGATGGTTGACGGCACCATTGATGAAGATGTAATCAAGGCCCTCGGTGGTAAGATGGACAGGCAGGAAGCGTTGATGCAAGCAGTCAAGGCGCGCGTGGACAAGTACAGACGAAAGTAAAGTTATATTTTTCGATATCAGGTAGTTGGAAGTGTCGGACAAAAGGGCTATTTTTACGGATAACTTAAAACTTATGACCTATGCCAGCCAAGAAAAGACTATCCATTCGATTCGATGACCATACACTGTTGCAACTCTCTGAGGTGTGTGAGATGACCGGAGCTAAACTGTCGGTTATCGTGCGTGCTTTCATACATAACAGCCTGGAACAAATCACAGACCAAGAAGGACGAATCAATCTTCCGGAGTATGCCAGAAAGGGTACATAAGTGTCATCTAGAAGTGGCCAACATCATAGCCCAGAATTATGATAAACTGAAGACGAGGTGCTGGCATCCGGATACTGTGGAATACGGCGGATTGAATTACGATGATATATTCCAGGATACTGTGATGTATGTTATCGGAGATGACAAAGCAGCCGCTTGTAAGAGCGATGAGGAATTGTTGGATTGGTTCTGCTATCGCTATAACATGATTCAGTTTAGGACTATTCAAGACTATAGACAATCGAGAATCGTATATGCCGACTATCAACAAACCGAAAAGGAGAAAGAGGATTGACGAGGGTAACCGATACGCTGATGACCGTCGTAAAATATATGCCACCATCCGTTGGCGTAAGCTACGTATGTGGAAGTTGTGTTGTAACCCGTTGTGTGAGATATGTGTGCAGAATGGAAAGATAGTACCTGCAGAAGATGTGCATCATATCGTGTCGTTCATGTCAACGGCAGACCCATCCAAGAGATTGGCGCTTGCTTATGATTACGATAATCTGATGAGTTTGTGTAAGGTGTGCCATCAACGTATACATAATCTGAAATAATAATTATTATTTACATTATTGATAGAGGGATTTATTCGGCTGGTGTTCTATTTTTAACGGTAAATATCTATCATATGTGCTGTGTATATATGCGAATATGGGTATGGGTCGTTTTTTTAAATAACTAAGTCGAGTTAACCTCATCCGACCCCCATTTACACTAAAGGCATTTTTTGAAAAAAGTCAACTTTTTAAAATGTCGGACGAAAAAGTCGTTTTAGATTGATAAAAAGATCAATGAGAAATGGCAGAATGTAAAAAGAAACTGGTGTTCCGATGCCCAGCCAGCGTCAAGCATGACGAGACGAAGAAAATGATGCTAGGTATTGTACGTATCCTTAATGACAAGGGAATGCTGGATGTCACCGACATACCGCAGTTACATCGGATGGCTACGGCATACGATACGTACCTGAGGTGTTTGGATGTACTTGCCGAAAACGGATATACAATGACGAATGGCAAGGGTGAAACCGTTAAGAGGCCGGAAACCAACATCTTGAAGGAGAGTTGGGCACAGTATATAGAGATTGCTAAGGAGTACGGGTTGACCGCAAAATCCAAGACACGCATCAAGGCAATGGCCAGTGAGGATAATATGGAATCGCCGTTGGATACATTTCTCAAGAAACGTAAGGAGGCGTGCTGATGCAGTCGTCCGTGAAGGCATATTATCAGTATGCTCGTGATGTTGTAGAAGGACGCATCGTAGCGGGTGAACTCATTCGGCTTGCAGTTGAGAGATTCTTCCGTTTTATGGAAGATGACCGTTATGAGTTCATCGAGAATAAGGCTGATGATGTGATAGCCTTCTTTGGCGTATTATCCCACTTCACGGGTCGTCATGCGGGCAAACCGTTTGTTCTGGAGCCATGGCAGCAATTCGTCATTGCAGCAGTATATGGGTTTTATCTGAAGGGTACGGATGAACGGTTGACAAAATACGTTTATATAGAGATTGCTCGTAAGAACGGCAAAACTGCATTCGCAGCCGGTTTGTGTCTGTATCATCTCATAGCTGATGGCGAGATGGACGCTGAGGTGGACCTGGCGGCAAACAGCAAGGAGCAGGCAAAGATTGCATTCAAGTTTTGTTCCCAGTTTGCGCGTGGGTTGGATCCGAAGGGCAAGTACCTGGAGAGTTATCGGGATAAGGTCAAATACAGCCGTATGATATCGCTACTTCAGGTGTTCGCCGCTGATGACAGTAAACTGGACGGTTTCAACGCATCAATGTATCTGATTGACGAGTACCACGCAGCCAAGACATCAGGGCTGAAGGATGTGCTCCAGTCATCTCAGGGTATGCGTGACAATCCGATGGCCGTTATTATCACTACAGCCGGATTCGATAAGTTGGGACCATGCTACCAGTATCGGGACATGTGCCAGGAGGTGCTGCGTGGACTTAAGGAAGACGACACCCTTTTTGCGGCTATCTACTGCATGGATGAAGGGGACGATTGGAAGGAACCGAAGACTTGGGGCAAGAGCAATCCTAATCTCGGGGTGACGGTCAAGCCTAATTATCTGGAAACGCAGGTACGGGCTGCTGTTAATTCGCCATCTGAGGAGGTTGGCGTCAAGACTAAGAATTTCAATCTCTGGTGTGACAGCGAGACAGTATGGATTCCAGAGCATTACATTCTTAAGGGATCGCAGTCTATAGAACTTGAAAAGTTCCGTAATCGTGAATGTTATATGGGGATTGACCTGTCATCAACTAGCGACCTCACTTGTATGGCATACATGATACCGGCATCAGATAAACTGTATTTCGGTGTTAATTACTATCTTCCGGAGGCTGCACTTCAGGAAAAGAGATTTAAGGAACTGTACGGTTCGTGGAGGCGCTTAGGCCTGATTACTATCACACCTGGTAATGTAACCGATTACGACTATATTCTCAACGACATCATGACTCTGCGCGAGATATTATTCATTCAAACTATATGCTATGACCAATGGAATGCCACCCAGTTTACCATCAACGCAGAAGAGAAAGGGTTGCCGATGAAACCGTTTTCTCAAACTTTGGGTAATTTCAATCGTCCGACTAAAGAAATGGAGCGTTTGCTTCTGTCCGGCAGGGCTGTTATTGACAACAACATTATCAACCGCCACTGTTTCCGAAATGTGGTGATGGCAAGAGATAAAAACGGGAATACGAAGCCTTCTAAGCAATACGATGACAAAAAGATAGATGGTGTCATAGCTATGCTGGAAGCCCTCGGTGGATATTTGGATTCACCTCGATACGGAGAGTTTTACTAGCTTTTGTCTGACACAATTTCGGTTTTACGAAAAAAAAACAAAATGAAGATATTCGGATATGAGATTCGCAGGGCCGGTAAGGAGGAACTATCTCGAATTCCTGCGTGGGGTTATAGGGGTAGTTGGCCAGCGTTGACTAGCCGGAGCAAACCGATGCTGCTATCTACCGTGTATCGGTGCGTAGATTTGATATCGGATAGTGTTGCGGTGCTTCCGTTGAAGACTTATCGGGTGGATACTGACGGATTTAAACGGGAGGCAAAAGAACATCCGGTCTATACGTTATTGGATCTTGAACCAAATGAAGACATGACCCGATATGTTTTCTTTAAGACATTAATGGCCTCCGTACTTCTTACGGGAAACGGATATGCCTATATTGAGCGCGATGCTCAGTTACGAGTAGTTCAACTCATCTACATACCGTCTAACCAAGTGACCATTACGTGGATTACAGACCGAAAAGGAATATCTCGTAAGAGGTACCAGGTGACGGGATTTTCATCTTTAGTGGAACCCAAAGACATGATTCATGTTCTAAATTTCTCTTATGATGGCATTATTGGCGTTTCTACTTTGACCCACGCACGTCAGACGTTGGGAATAGCAACCAGTAGCGAGGAGCATGCCGAGGGCTTTTTGCGCAGTGGGGGGGTCAGCGGAGTATTAACCGTAGAGGGGGCCCGTCTGAGTAAGGAACAGAAGGATCAGATATACGATACGTGGGATGAGCGTGTGGCTAATCATCCTAACGGCATAGCCGTATTGGAGGGCAATATGCGTTATCAGCCTATTACCATAAACCCTAAGGACTCCCAATTGTTAGAATCTCGCATGTTTAACGTTGTAGATATTTGTCGTTTTTTCTCTGTTTCTCCAGTTAAGGCTTTTGACTTATCGAAATCAAGTTATTCAACCGTTGAAGCAACCCAGTTGCAGTATCTTACTGACACAGCATTGGCCGTAATAACTAAGATAGAACAGGAAATTAACCGGAAAGTGTTTTTACTGTCCGAGATGAAGACTTTGAAAGCTGAATTCGATACATCCGCAATCCTAAGAACGGATAAGGCAGCTCAGGCTGCTTATTGGAAAGACCTTTCAGTCGTAGGAGCAGCTACTCCTAATGAGGTTCGCCGAGAGAATAACCTCCCCCGAATTGAAAATGGAGATAAAGCGTTTGTGCAAGTCAATGTACAGACTTTAGATAACGCAGTTAAGGAAGTTATTTTAACGCGACCTGTTAATTTGTCGGACAAACAAAATGTTAATGGGAAAGAACAGTGATATGGAAGAGAAAAAAGAAATCCGAAATACCTCATTTCAAGTTCAAGTTACAGGGGGAAATGAGGAAAAACGTACTGTCGAAGGTTACGCCATGCTATTTGACACGCCATCTGATGGCTTATCATTCAAGGAAGTAATCATGCGCGGAGCGTTGGATGGGGTGATAGCCAAAAGTGATGTGTTTGCACTGATGAATCACAACCAATCGCGAGGTATTTTGGCCAGAAGTAAGGAAGGGGCGGGTTCATTGGAACTAGAAGTTGACCAGAAAGGTTTGAAGTACCGATTCGAGGCTCCGAATACTCCGTTAGGTGATGAATTACTTGAAAATATTCGTCGTGGCGAGATTACGGAGAGTTCTTTCTGTTTTGATGTGGAGAAAGACACTTGGGAACGTCAGAAAGACGGTTCTTGGGTTCGTACTATTGAGAAATTCGGTGAGTTGTATGATGTTTCTCCTGTATATAATGCTGCCTATAGTAAGACTTCTGTTTATTTGCGTGGAAAAGAACTTGCTGAAGAGGAATTGAGAAAAAAAGAGCAGGAAGTTCCTGATTCTTATTACGAGAATATTGTTGAATCTTTTAACTTTTAAGATTATGCCTAAATTGAAGAGCATTACAGAGTTGAAGGACGAGAAGAAGCAACTTTCTGCTCGTTCTAAGGATGTTATTGAGAAGGCCAAGACAGAAAAGCGCCAACTGTCAGCCGAAGAGAATGAGTTACTTGGCGCTAATCAGCTTCGTATGAGGGAAATCGACCTTGAAATTGAGGAACGTATGGATGAAAACACCTCTCCGGGACGTCCGCATGTAACCCGTCAGGGCGGATTTTTACTGTCACGTGCTATCCGAAACATGGTTAATGGACGTGAACAGCATGAAACGGAAGCCGCTATTATTCATGAAGCGACGCAATACCATAGAATGAGCGTCTCTCAGGTTCCGGATAATCAAGGTATTGTTATTCCGGTCAGTTTGGAAAATCGGTCGGCTTTTACTGCTGCAACAGAGTCGGCAACTGGGGTAGTTATCGACCAAGAACAACAGGAAATGCTGTTGCCGTTACAGAATGCGCTTGTATTGGCACGTGCTGGTGCAAGATTCATGACAGGTCTTCAGGGAGATATTTATTGGCCTTCCTTTAGTGGGGCTAATGTAAGTTGGGAAGGAGAGAATAGTGACGCTAAGGACGGAGCGGGAGCCTTTACTAAAGGCACCACCTATAAGCCTCTTCGTCTGACAGCCTTCGTAGATATCAGCAAACAATTACTTATTCAGGAGAATCAGTCTGTCGAAGCATATATCCGTCAGGCTCTCGCTACTGCGATTGCACAGAAACTGGAGACTACGGCTTTTGGTAAGGGGAAAGACGTGGCTAATACTCCGGATGGTATGTTTGACAGTTCGATGTTGGATGAGATAGTCAAGGGCGACTTGAATTGGGCTAATATTGTGTATATGGAAACCAAAGCAGATACCAAGAACGCATTGTATGGAAATCTGGCATATATTATGCACCCCACGTTGATTGGCAAAGCCAAGACTAAGGTGAAAGATGCAAGTGGTGCCGGAGGTTTTATCTTCACCGGAAACGGTGACGGTATGCTGAATGGTTACAAGGCGCTGCGCACGAATAGCATACCGTCTAAAATTGGAGACTCATCAGATGAATACGGTATAGTCTTCGGTAATTGGGCGGATTATTTCGTTGGTCAGTGGGGTGGTATTGAATTGTTGGTTGACCCGTATACTCAAGCCCTGAAGGGTACAGTTCGGTTGATTGTCAATTCTTACTGGAATATGGGTTTTATCCGTAAGGAGTCATTCTGTATTGCATCAATGAAGTGATGATATGAGCTATCTTGACTTACAGTTGGTTAAGAAACACCTCAACGTAGAGTTGGATTATAAAGATGACGATGACTATATCCAATCTCTCGTTGAGGTTGCCGAAGAGAAAGTGGCTAAGGAATTGTGCATAACTGTTTCGGAACTGGCTTCTATTGACGGTGCCGCGACCATACCGGCACCGTTGAAACAGGCTGTCCTTTTATCGGTCGGCGCATATTATGCTAATCGTGAGGAAGTGACCGCCGTGCAAACTCGACCACTGGAGCAAGGTGTGAAGTATCTTACAGCATTATATCGTAACTACAGCTTATGAGAGCAGGCGAACTGAAATATGTATTGGTGTTCGAGTCTCCAGCTCTAGTAACCAGTCCCACCGGAGCCGTAACAAAGTCTTACAAGGAAGTATTCTGCTGTCGCGCAGGTCGCAAAAAGCAGACTCTGCATCCGACGACGGAGAATGCCTACGAAGAGACGATAAGCCAATCCGTAGTGATGTACACCTATGCCTATCCTCAGATACAATATGGATGCCGTGTCAAGTATGCGGGATGCTATTGGGAAATACGGATGCTGGAACCTGAGGCCAATATGGTTACAATAACACTTAAAAAGATGGATGTATGATACAGGTGAGCGTGGAAGACTTGGATAATGTAAGGTACCTTATTCGGGAATTGGGAGACTTTGAAAAGGACAAGGCTGTGCGGAGCGGACTCCGTGCGGCAGTTGTCTTATTTCGTGCCAAGGGACGGTCTAATTTCCGCGCTCGTCTTCTTCGTCACGGACGGCAGACAAATCACCTATACAACTCATTCACGACAAGGGTAAAAGGATCATCGTTGGGCGCTTTGGCTGGTTTTGACCGTCCAGGAGGTAATCATTCACATCTTGTTGATCTCGGCACGAAGCACCGATATACCCGCCGAGGGGAATATCGTGGCATCATGCCTGGCAATCATTTTTGGAGCGATGCCAAGGAGAGTGAAGAAGGAAGGGCTATGGATGCAGTATATGAGGGCATTCGTAGAGCAGTAGATAGGATTAATTCAAGGAGGTAACAGAATGAACATGTTCCAAGCGACAACGGAGGTACGTGCATTGCTGCTCAATCATGAGGATCTCATGAAACTGGTAGGGGAGAAGATATTCCCTATCCTTGCGCCAGATGGTACAGAGGGCGATTACATAGTCTATCAGCGTGACGGATTCAAGGAAGATGCCACTAAGATGGGAGTGTATGAGCAGATTCCAATAGTATACGTTACAGCGGTTAGCGAGGATTATGACCGCAGCCAGCAGATGGCCATTTACATATACGACGCCTTGGTAGGCGAATTTGCGAATCCCGACATTGCGATACGCTGTGAAGACGCTACCGAGGATAAGGTTGATAATAAATTTGTACAAATAATAAAAATTTCTATTAGGAGGAGATAAAATTATGGCAGGAACTAAATTGGATTCGAGAAATGACATCTACAGAGGTGACTTGTTCGTTTTCGTGGGGGGACAGCCCATAGCCTTCGCATCTAATGCGACATTGGAAGTAACTACGGAGGAAATTGACATCTCTAATAAGATGTTGGGCGACTGGGCCGGGTCATTACCCGGCAAGAAGAGCTATACAGTGTCATCAGAATCATTGATAACTCGTAAAGAGGGTGAAATGAGCTTTGATACGCTGCTGGCGAAGCAGATAGCCGGTGAAACGTTGACTTTTGCTTTTGGCGAGGCAGCGTCAACGGACCGGGATAATTTCGGTGGAACTTTCACTCTTGATTCTGAGAAGGACAACTATACGGGCGAGTTGATGATTACATCGCTCTCCATCACTTCAGAAGCAGGACAGCTCGCTAAATGTTCAGCATCATTCAAGGGTATCGGTGGTCTTAAGTATGTTGCGGGAGTAGAGCCGTCATAACGGCAGGTATTCTTTTCGTTGTTTTTGGGGGTTAACTTGGCTATGCGAAAGGCGGTCCGTGATGGCCGTCTTTTGTTTTAAAAAGTAAATCGTTATGAAGATTAAGACAATCATAAGGTGGGAGCTGTTACGAGGTAAACCATTCAACGGTATCGATATGTCCGATGAGGAGGATGTGGTAGCCTTGTTGTACTGTAGGGCAATCTGCGAAAAAGGGGTGAAATGTACGTTGGCTGTGTATCGGAATACAACATCGAATCATGTACTGTGCAGTGCGCAGATGTCCGCATTGAAGGATGAAGTGGCCATGGTGGGGCAGTTCATGCCGCAGAACGAAGGGAGCTGCGGCAAAACAGACAATATCAGGATAGCCGATATCGTATCCATGCTGGTCATGTCCGGGTTGGATGCCTATTATGCGATGAATGAAATGGAACTGTGCGATATACCGATGTACTTGCTGGCATATGAGAATAAGCGTAAGGAAATCATGGAAGAAAGAAGGCTGTGGACCTATCTTACTATCCTTCCGCATATTGACGCGTCTAAGATGGTCAACGGTGCCAAGGACCTTATCGCTTTCCCCTGGGAGGATAACACCCAGAAGGAAATTAGCGATGAAGATGTCGCACAATTTGAGAGTTTTATGAAAAACGGGTTAAAATTCAAATGATATGGCTGGAAGATTATCATTCAGTATTGCAGTGAATCTGCTTACGGAAAACTTCAAGAAGGGGACGAATCGCGTTAAAGAGTCGTTCCGGTCTATGCAGGCTCAGGCGCTTACTTTCGCGGCTGCTTTGGGAGCTGGTGGTATCGGCTTGAGTAATCTGCTATCCCGGTTTGTTGAGGTGGCAAGGGAGACGGGGCGAGTGACGACGGCGTTGAAGAACGTGTCGGGTAGTGCTATGCGGTTTGCTGGCAACCAGCGGTATCTTATCAATCTGGCGAGAAAGTACGGGCAGGACGTTAATATACTTACCAATAGCTTTGCTAAGTTTACAGCTACGGCCACATCATCGGGCATGGCTATGGATGAACAGAAGAAGGTGTTTGAATCTGTATCCCGGGCCGTATCGGCATTCAGTTTGAGCGCTGATGACAGCAATGGCGTATTTTTGGCCATATCTCAGATGATGGGTAAGGGTAAGGTCAGTTCTGAAGAACTGCGCCTGCAACTGGGCGAAAGACTGCCTATAGCCATGCAAGCCATGGCCAAGGCAGCGGGTACTACTGTAGCGGGTTTAGATGATTTAATGAGGCAAGGCAAGCTAATGAGCGCAGATGTGCTTCCTAAGTTCGCAGAGGCGCTTAACGAGATGATTCCTGAGGTTGATACGGATAACATAGAAACATCTGTAAATCGCCTTAAAAACCTGTTTACGGAGGTGGTCAAGTCTTCCGGTTTTCAAGAATTCTATAAGAGCCTGATAGACGGCACCGCATCGGCTATCGGTAAGATTCGTGACGGCTTCAGTGGTCTTGCGGCATTCATCGCTACTGTCTTCACAGGTAAGATGCTGCAGTCAGTAGTAGCCTACTTTGCCCAATACTGGAATATGATTGGCACTACAATATCTGTGTCTCAGACAGCAGAACAGCAGAAGTTATTGGCCACTCAGAAAAGGATCGCCGCCGAGCTGGCATTAGAGCAGACCAAGACGGCATATAATACTATAGAAAACGGCAAGAGGTTAGCTACAGCAGTTCAAGTGAATAAGGCTGAGAGAGCATTGACCAAAGCAGCATTGGCAGAAAGTAAAGCCGCTGACGCGGCTCGGGCGGCATCGGCGAAGGCTGCAGCCGTACAGTCATCTACAGCCTGGGGGAAGGCGATGAACACCATGAAGCTGGCAGCAGTCGGGGCGTGGGTGAAGATACAAGCCTTGTGGAGTACCGTAGGGCAAATGGCGCTTATATCGGCTTTGGCCGCCATTGTCGGTTACTTCACCAATATGTACGCGGAGGCCAAGAGGGTGAAGAATATCTTTTCCGACTATAAAAAGGAGGCGGAGGGTGTTACTCACACAGCCGAGATTACGCAGTTACAGACATTGCAGAAGTTATATAATGATGCCGCCGGAAATAGGGACCGGCAGAAACAGATACAGGCCAAAATAGAGTCAAGCCTGGGCGTACAGATAAAGAAGGAACAGGACATTAACAGTGTGCTCCGTGAACGTATCAGACTGTTGGAAGCCAATGCTGAAGCAGACTTCTACACCAGGAAGAAAGTAGAACTGCAAGCTCGCATTGGCGAGATAGCGTCTGATGTTGGACTATCCGAGAAACAACTGCGGGAGTTGGCGAAGATGTATCCCAGCAGTGAGCAATCCGCAACATCCAGGCAAGAGTACTACTCGAGGAGCCGCTCCTATGTCAAATCTAATGGCGGGCGGTATCACGTGTTCAAGCAAAATAGTATCGATTTAGCGGCGAAAGAATATCTGCAAACTGTACACGTCTTGACAGATGCATCCCGACGGGCAGAATCGGCTATTGCTAAAACTGTGACGGAAACGGCATCTCCGCTGAATGGTGGCGGAACAAGCGCTGGCACTGGCGGTGACATTTCATCTTCTGGACAGTCCGAACTGGAGAAACAGCAGGAACGCTATGCGCAATCTCTTAGGGAACTGAATGCCCGTCGGAAGGTAGAGGCTATGAGTGTCGATGAGTACAACAAAGCCTACGCCGATATTACCAAGAACGCTCTTATATCAGCCATGTCATCTCCCGACAAGGGTGTCAGCGGCAGTGATTATGCGGGGAAGCTGGCTGAAGACTATCGGCAAGCGATGATGGACATCGCTATGGCCACTACAAGAAACATCGTAGAGGACCTGGAAGAAGAAGTTAGAGCCGAGGCCACACCGGTACGCGGTCGGAGGGATACCACTTTTGACTACAAGAAGAGCGATGTTGAGAAGCTGAGTGAAGAATTGGATATCTGGGACGAGTATAGGAACAGATTGCAGCGAGCCGTTACAGATGGCGCGGATTATCTTGTTGAAGAACTGAATGGCGCTATGGGTAAGGTGAGTAGCCTGGAGGACGCTCTCAAGATAGCCGAGATTCAGGAGGACATCAAGAATCTCAGTAGGGAACTTAATGAGAATATCTATGATGGCGTGAAGAGCATTGCCTCCTCATCAGACAGGATGGTGAGCGCATTCCAGAGCTTGCGAGATGTGATGAATGACGTGGATGCGACAGCCTGGGAAAAGATAATGGCAGTGTGGAATGCAATCATGAATTCTGTCGATGGCGTGGCAAGTGTTATCCGTACTATCGAGAACATATCTGCTATCAGTAGTAAGCTGGCAGGAGCTAAGGAAAGTAGCGAGAAGGCGGTGGCCGGTAAAGTGGCAGAGGCGGCAGCAGATAGTGTTGCTACAGCTACAACAGTAGCCAATGCAAAACTGAAGACATCAGCCGCCATGACCGAGATGGCCGCTAAAAGTACGGCGGCTTATGCGGGTATACCGTTTGCCGGAACGGGACTTGCAGCTGCGCAGATTGCGGCTATGACGGCTATGATTGAAGCCGCAAGGGGTGCGATACCTCAATTTGCGAATGGCGGTATTATTTCGGGCGGTCCATATTCCGGAGATAAGATTTTAGCACGAGTCAATGCAGGCGAGATGATTCTGAATACCAGACAGCAGGGCAATCTGTTTAAAGCGCTTAACGGCGGAATCACTAACCGTTCCGGACAATTGAGTTCTACGGTGTCGACAAGGGTCAGGGCAAAAGACCTTATACTGACAATTAACAATGAGTTGAAATCCCAAGGAAAAAAAACAATATCATGAGTTACGGATTAATATATAAGGTTCCATTCGCAGCGCTGGACAATACTCCATGCGTAGTAGAGATAGAGAGAGAAGGCTATACGGGTGGCAGTACAGAATTAATAGCCGGAGAGACACCATTTACCGTCGATATTGATGATGAGGAATTTCTTTATACGCCTACACGTTTCTCAACAGCTACGTTGTCGGTAGTAGGGAGTGAATACTTGCAGTCTCTTTTTAGCACAGAATATAGACAATATAGGGTTACGCTGAAAGTAAATAATGCTATTACTTGGTGCGGCTTTATAAAACCAGAGCTGTATACTCAGGATTATTCATCAGAACAATTCACTCTTGATATTGAATGTGTGTCAGCTATGTCTGTGTTAGAATTTATCAATTATAAAACTGAAGGCGATGATAAACGGTTTGTTTCTTTGTGGAGTTTGTTAAGAAGATGTGTAGCTTATTCAGCTGGAAGATATGAGGCTGTATATGTTCCGTATGTGTATGCGCGTAGCCGAGAGAAGTATATGGAAGAAGGCAATGTCATAGACGAAATGCTGATTAGTGAACAGAATTTTTTTGACGAAGACGGTGAACCTATGAAAATGAAAGAAGTCCTTGAGGAAATCTGCAAGTTCCTTAACTGGACATGTGTAGATTGGAAAGGGGAGTTGTACTTCATAGATGTGGATCATTCGGGAACATACCATCGATTCAGTACTGATTTATCAGATAAGACAAATGCCGAAATTAATGAAATGAGTATACAGGATGATATAGGATTCATGGGGGCGGAACATAAACTTGATATTATTCCCGGGTATAACAAGGTAAGGGTTAAATGCAGTAATTATCCCGTAGCAGATTTGGATTTCAGTATTAACTATGACGATTTGGGAACGTTAGTGGCTCTAAATGATATAGTGGCAGGGGATGACGTGTCCCACAGAGTATTGATGCTACCGGCAGATACCGAAATGATGCAGTATGCAGGCTCGTCATCCGCGCCGGTTGGGAATATAGGCGAGTATAAAGGCGATTACGGCGCAGAAGAACTGCTCGGAGCGTTGCCAATGAAATACTGTAATTATAAGATGGAGAATAAAGATGGGGGTAAGGTACCTAATATCACAGAGTATAATTATACGAATGTTGTTCGAATCCGTTTAAAAAACTCAAATGGAAGTTCAATTGGCGGTTATACTCCCGTATTTAAATTGAAAAGCCCTTGTGTGGCCTATCCACCGGGAGTTTTCTGCATAAGTGCTTCAGCTAAGTATTTCAAAAATTCGGCCCTATCCCCTTTAACAAAGGATAAATGGGGAGGGGACTTGAGGGTCGGATTTAAATTGTTCGTCGGTGGAAATGATTTTACGACAGATGAAGCGTGTTTGGGAAGCAGTCTGTATAAGTGCTCGTATTTGTCTTTCGGAAAGTTTTCAGACGCGGATTATAAAGAAATTGATAACGATAAAAAATTATCGGATCCATATACTGGGGCCGCGGGAAAAATGATATATACTTCGTCAATCGCTACACCGGGGGTACTGGCGGGAGATTTGGAGTTTGTTTTACTTGCGAGTCTGTATCCTTCTGAAGTTGATAAATACGGACTTTTTTTGCAAAATTTCACTATTAAATTCATAAAACAAGATGGGGGGATTAGTTCTAACGGTTCGGATCGAATTTATGAAAATGTGATAAATGAAAATTATATCAACGAACTCGAGGACATCGACTTTAAAATAAGTTCATACAACGAAGACGGAGCAGGGTATAGTAAAGTTATGTATGCAGGGCATTTGAGTTTTATTAACGACGGGTATGTGGAGGATAATTTGTATAATTCAATAATGGATAGCAATAAACGTCCTGAAGAGCTTCTGATTACACGTATAGTAAATCATTACAAGACTACTAGAATAAAATTGACGCAAGTTTTAAAGCATAATCAGTACATATCCCCCAACACTGTTTTGTCGGACAGATTTATGGTTAATAAGAAATTCATCAATGTAGGTGGTACCATTGACTATAAGATGAATAGGTTTAATTGTATAATGCTCGAAATATGATAGATGTTCCTATAATAACAAGAACCGTTCCGACTAAATCAAGATCAGGAAATTATCCAGTAGGAGCTGTTATTGGCAATGGGGGGACTACCGGAAATGTTGTTATCGAGGGCGGAAAAGGTGTTGATATAATAAAAGAACACGATTCTAAATCTTTTACGGATGCTAACGTGCTGTCATCATTACGTGCAGCTGCAGAGTTTATCAGTCAGAAGAACGACAGTTCCGTAAAAGCTATTGTTGATTTTCTGAATGGGATAAAGATAAAGGGGGTATCTGTAAAGAGGATATTAGAGAGGCATGTAAAGGTGGATGATGTTACCGATACCGATTTAATGAGTGCTCTTAGGGTTATTCAAGAGATAGCGGAGCGCGCAATCAGTAAAATCAAGCCAGACCAAACCAGCTATTTAATAAAGTTCTTAGGCGGATTATTTTCAGACTACATCCAGTCCATGAACTTTTCTTCCGGTGCTCTCGGTGAAGGCTTTGTCATTAAAGTAGATAGCAAGACGGGCGACAGCTATTTGGAAGTAGACCATATGCTGGCACGCAAGAGCGCCACGTTTATTGAGTTGCTGATACAGCGATTACGCCAGGTTGGCGGTCAGATAATACTTTCTCCCGCATCCATGTCATGTTCTAAGGTAGAGGAATACGATACCTTTTACCGCTGTTACTTCGAGAACACAGACGGGGAAAAGACCATTGTTCAGGAATTTGTAATAGGAGACCAAGCCCGCAGCCAGACATTCAACATCAAGCCAGGCGTACATGAGAACATCTCTAATACCTACTATTGGCGGCTGGTGACAAGCATAGGTGACAATTACATAGACCTTTCAAAGAGCGACTGTGACACGGGGTCTGCCGCACCACAAGCAGGCGATGACATTGTACAGTTAGGTAACCGGACGGATAAGACCAGACAGAACGCCATCGTATTGGCAGCATACGGGAATGATACTCCGAGCTTCCGTCAGTATGCAGGGATTGATTCTTATTCTTTGGCTGGTAAAGAAGTGACAGTTTTCAGTCCTAATGGAAATAAAGTTACTGGTGACTTTATCCTGAAAACAGGTGTGAATATCCTTACCCAGTTCAAGATATTGGAAGATTTGATTTACTCTGAAATCTCCAAAGTGCTTGATGAGGTGCAGGCAAAGGATAATTACCTGTACAATGCGGCATTTGCAAGCAATACGAACGGTTGGGAGACAAAGAACGATGTTCGTTTCTTTACTGTGAACGGAAAGTTCTTATTGGTTAACGACAAGTTCTATTCCCGTAAGGATGCTATGGCTGCCATTATTAGAGACGGAGATAGAAACGTGCTTCGTATTCTTTCTTCCGGAATTAAACAGTCAAATGCTGATTTAGCCAATAAGCCTACCTATGAGGAAGGGGAAGAACCGAAGAAGTTCTTTATCTCTTTTCGGTATAAGGTAGCTACAGCCGGAACGCTGATAATAGGATTTCCCGGTCAGAACCTGCATTTCACCGAACGTCTTGAACCAGGTGAGGAATACGCAATGAAGGAGTATTTCGGCACATGGGACGGAACGGGCGATTTTGAGTTGAAGTTCACGGGGGATATATACATACATTCGCTGGCATTGACCGATAATGCCTACGAGGATATGATAACAAAGTTCGAGACCCAGCTAAGCCAAACCAATGAAAAGATTGAAGCTGTGGCAAAAAGAACATCCAATCTTGAAAGCAAAAGCGCGGGATGGTTAACCACTGCGGATGGTGTCAAGATTTGGGCTGCTGCGGAGTTTGAAAATGGAGTAAAAGCTTCGTCCTTGTTTAATGTGTCGGCGGAAAGTATAACGTTAAAGTCGCAACATATTAAGTTGGAAGGTATAATTACCGCCAATGGAAATATCAAGATACACGAAGATGGCTCTATCGAATGTCATAATGGCTCTTTTACGGGAGATATAACAGCAGATAGCGGGTATATCGGTGCATTCAAAATAACCGACAGAGGACTTGAAAACGAAAAGGAAAATCCGACTGCGACATTGAGGATAGGCAAGAATGGTGGAAAATTTTTTGAAGTGAATGTCTCTTCCGGGGCAATGTGCGGTATTCGTGGAGATGGGATTACGGCACTTAGTCTGAGTGCCTACGGTGACCATTCAATCGGTGTAAGAGTAATGGCTCAGGCTGGATATGATACTTGTGCGATAGAAGCATTGGGCAATGTAGAATTAAATGCCAGGAGCGGTGAATCGGTAAGAATAAACAGATTGCAGGCTTCCGGATTTGCTGCGGGCGTCCGCAATTTAGGCAGCAGTATAATGTCTGCCCCACTGAGCTATACAGTCAGTGATACCGATGATATTATCATATATGGAGGACCGGATATAAGCTTTGACCCTACCCTGTTTCTTCCAAGTTCGGCTGTTACGGGTCGGATTGTATATTTGAAGAACCAATTGAACCGGAATGTTTGGGTAAAAGGAAACCTAATGAATGCCAATAACAGAGGCACAACGAACGCTTCTTCAATCAATCAAATATCCTGCTTTTTCGTTTTTGACGGCAGTTATTGGGTTCATTTTTACTGTGGATAATACTAATAATTATAACTCATGAAAAAGATAAATTTTAAACAATTACTGATTGCTACGGACATTACCCGTAAGCATTGTGAAAATATAGATTGTAGAGAGAATTTTGCGAATGTATTATACCGGAACGGTAACGGTATCGCATCGCATGCACTCGCTTTGAAGATATACAACTCCAATGAAGAGACAGAGTATAGTGATGAAGAAGTATCCCTGATACAAGAGCATGCAAATACTTTTTGCAAACCTTTCTTCATTGACGCGCTCAATCGTGCTATCAACAATCAATCGGAAGAAGCAACCGATAAACAGGAATAATTATGGCTTGGACAGAACAGGATTATCAGGAAATAGTTGCCCGTCTTATGGCTAACTCCATAGGGGTTAATGAAGTACCGAATGCGGACAAAGCGGATGATGTAACGTCATTGCCTGCATTTAAACCTTCAGGAAGCAACAGTGAAGCTTCTGTGGTCAATTATCCTTTAGAATTTTTGAAAGGAGAACAAGGCGAGCCAGGTATACAAGGAGAACCTGGGAAGTCATTTAAGGTAGCTGGTGAATACGCCACCCTTGAAGCCTTGAAATCCGCTGTTCCCGATGGTTCGGCAGTTGACGGGTTCATGGCTGTAGGTACGGAAGCTCCTTATGATTACTACGCATGGGTAAGTTCTGCTGGCGGAAATAACCCAAACCCATCCCCTGATGGAAAGTATTTATTATTATCGGATGGCACTCCGTTATTGTTGGCTAACGAAGAGCCGATATTACTTGCAGATAGCGGGGAACGGGTTGCAAGTAATGGTGAATGGGTAAGCCAGGGGAAGATTGGCGGTATAGACGAAGCGCCAACTGATGGCAAGGCATACGGTCGTAAGAATGGGGATTGGGCGGAAGTTCCTGCAAAATCTGACGTTCTCACCAAGACCAACACTTCATCATTCACCCCTACGGGCGATTACCAGCCTGCAACGAAGAAGTATGTGGATGATAAACACATTTTGCTTACGATTACAGATGAAGCTCACCAACAGTTAATTTCAAATCAAGAAGTTAAAGCAGGAGAAGCCGAATCAAAAATAAATCTTGTATTTGGAAGCATTGATAATTTTAAAAATATTATACAGAGATTATTAAGTGATAATATTTTATTCCTAAAAATTACAGAAAAAGAAATCTTTAAAGTAAGTACGAGTCACACATATTGCAATCCCGATAATGGAGCTTATGAACTTTCGTTTATTTATACTTATACTTCTATTGCCGATGCAAATAATATTAGCTTAGTTACAAAAAGAATTTTTATTGCATTGAATTCAAATGCTACAAATTTTTTCGTAGTAAAAGATATACTCGTTTCCGACAACCTCACCACCCTCACCAAGAAAACCGCTGCCGAGTACGAGGCTATTGGCTCTAAGGATGACAATACAGCATATTGTGTAACCGTTTAAAGGATAATGATTATGTTAAAAATAGGAGAATTGACCTCAGGGCTATTTGCTGGAGATAAGCTGATTGCAGGCAAAGAATTTGATATTAAACAACTTGTTGATAATATTACATTTGCAGATGATTTAGTACATGAAGAAATTAATATACAACTTGTTCTTATTTGCAATCTTAGTAGTATCCCTATTTATTTATATCGAGATTCAGTAAGAACTGAAATAAAAAAACAACATATCGAATGGTATTCATTTATAGCACCTACCGCTATTAGTCTTTTTAATGAAGATAATACTCCAATAAGAGCTATTACACAAAAGGAGTCTATATCCAATAATTTTGTTACAGAAATAACTGATTCTGTCGTTAATAATGGCGATAGTGTATTTGATATTGCAGATAGTACAGGGATTTTCGGTTTGGGTTGTGTTCTAATGAATGCGTAAAACAATAATATTAATAAAATAACAAAGTGTTTACTTTTTTGATTATGAGAGTAAAAGTATTTTATGAAAACTGGTTTGCCAAACTCATCCTCTTTGGCGGCTACACAACTATAATGCTCTTCGGCTTCATCCTTACGAAGCTGAAGGAGTTGTCCGAAACGACCATACGTCATGAACGGATACATCAGAAACAGTTCTTCGAGTGTATGGAGATAGCGGCTATCCCGTCCGTATTGCTGGCTTTCAATGTCAGTGCATGGTGGCTGTTACTTATCTCGCTATTCTACTACATTCTTTATTTGGCAGAATGGTTTGTAAGCTTCGTGTACCACCTGTTTACAGACAACATAATAGGCAGCGGTAAGGTAAACGCCAACGCCTATCGAGCGAGCGCATTTGAGATGGAAGCCAAACTCAACCAGGACAATCCGAACTACTTGAAAGAACGTAAATGGGGTGCATGGTTCAGATACTACGGCAAGATATGAATAATTGACAAATAACGATAAGATGAAGAATAACATTATTACCCAAAGCATACCGGGTGGTTTCTCGGTAATAGCAAGCAGTTTTATTGCACAGTCATTGGAACACATGATACCGTGGCTGATAGTGACATTTTCAGTCGTTGTATGCGATTTGATGTTCGGGATAAGGAAATGCCTGCTATTGGGTGAAGAATTTCGGTTTTCAAGTGCCGTGCGCCGTACTATGGGTAAAATGGTGACATACTTTGCCTTTGTCTGTATGGTGGTGATGATAAACATTGCTTCCGGCAATAAATGGAATATTGATGTGTATTCATGCTTGTTTGTCTGCTTCATAGAGTTCTGCTCTATCATAAGTAATATCTTGAAGCCAAAGGGATATAATTTCAATTTACTGAAAGCGTTGGGATTATTCGGAAAGAAAGTACTCGATGTCGAGAAAGAAGATATGAATGAAATAATAACTAAAGATAAGGAGTAACAAAATGAAAAAGAAACTGATTATCGCAGCGATTGTTATCGCTATCATCGTGGGAGTTATGCTTTACATGCACTACACACCGTTTTGGGTGAACCTGACTACTGTTGCATCATTCGGTGTCGGTGTTGTTGCCGGATGGGTGGTTCGTGTGGTTTATGACAAATATTTTAGAAAGGAGGAATAGCATGAGATACTTTACAATTGCAGAACTGGTTAAAAGCGAAACGGCTGATAAGAAAGCTATAGACAACAGATTGCCGCAAGAACTGCTTCCCAATGCGCAAGCGTTGGTTGACAATGTCCTCGACCCGTTAAGAGAGGCTTACGGAAAACCTATCACAGTGACAAGCGGATACCGTTGCCCTGTTCTGAATAAAGCGGTAGGCGGCTCTAAAACGAGCGACCACATGAACGGGTGTGCTGCCGATATTGTCGGCACTCCGAATACCCCGAAAGAGAACAAAAGACTGTTTAATCTTATACAAGAATTGAAGCTTCCCTTTGACCAAGTCATTGATGAGAAAAACTTCTCATGGGTACACGTCAGCCACCGAAGAGAGGGCAACAGAAACCAAGTATTGAAACTCTAAAAAGTAAACATCATGGCAGCAGAAGTTTTATCATTTCAAAAAGAAGAAGGCAAAACAGCGTATTACGCAACGTTTGTCAGTGACGGTAATCCCGTTACCATACAGATAAAGAACAAGGGCGGATATGTAACCGCTTTCGCAGGAATTGATGATTTGGAACCCGTTCCGCTTTATCCCAACGCATCCCAATATAACGGTGCGTCCAATACGATTTTCCGTATCGTAGGGATAGCAAATGGCATAAACGTCACAATCAAGAGTGCTACCGAAGTATTGGAAGCCAAAATGATTAAAGAGGGATAGCCTATGAAACCAATCACTATCCCCAACATCAGCATTCCGACAATCGGTATTCCTACTATTGGGATACTTACTATAGGGTATTCATATATCAAGGATAATAAACCGAGACCAAACCCACCCCCTGATGGAAGGTATTTATTATTATCGGATGGCACTCCGTTATTGTTGGCTAACGAAGAGCCGATATTACTTGCAGATAACAAAAAATAAAATGATAAAAAATAAAAAGATATGGCAGAAGGATTACAAATAGGACAACTCCCTCAAAAGGAGAGCTTAACAGGAAACGAGCTGATACCTTTTCAGCAAGGAAGTAGCAACGGTTCAATGAGTACCGCGGCATTGAAGAAATACATCGGCACTGGTGGTGGCAGCACTGACTATATGAACTACATCACCGAGTATAATGTTTCCGTCCAGCATCCTACTTCGGGAATTGGCGGGAGTAACAAGTACAGTCTGGAAGGCGCCATTGCCCAAGTTCCGCAGGAACTTAGAAATATCGGACTGAAAGTGTCGTTCATCAATTCGGATGGAAAAGTAGAAACGTGGGAGTTCCAGGGCGAGACATTTACCGAAGTCGGTAGATGGCTAAACAAAACTGTGTTTGCTATGGTTGAAAATGATATAGAAATCACAGATTACAATTTATTGTTTGACACTTACGAAAATAAAGTTTGGCTAAATGGTGCAATTGTACATGATAGTATACTACAAAGAAATTGTACATCTATTGTTCCTCTTGATAGAAATAATAATATTTATACAAATACAAGTGGAAATGCTGACGTTGTTTTCTTTGATAAAGACGGTAAATACATTTCTACGCTTAATTTTTATAATAACAAACCGGTTCTTAAAGAAAATTTTCCTGAAAACGCCGAATTAGTTGCATTTACATATTATAGAGACAGTGTAATTACTGATAAATTCTTTGCTTCTGCTAAGAATAATTATAATTTGAAACTATGTCAGTCCACTATTCTTAAAAAGAAAGGAACTCGACCTGTTGTCAATATCAATCTTAGTGATAGTGAGGAAGAGATTTTTCTTAAATTAGCTTCCGCTTATATTACTCAGGATTGTGATGTCTATTTTGAAACTGGTGAATATACTTTTATAAAGATATTTGATTTGATGAACACTAAATATGATTTTAGAACTGCTGTCGAATTACCAATCGGTGGTAATTGTAGATATTTTTTTAATAAATCTACTCTTATTTCTAAATGTGATAGTACTTCTGAAATAGTATATAGTAACCAATCTTTATTCGGGACTCAAAGAATTGGCTTTAATTCTAACTACGAGTTACATGATGGACATCTTATTCAATATGATAATATTTATGCTATTCACGATGAAGGTTCAGGTGAAGATTCTTATTATAAACACGTGTATGACAATTTGATTGTAGAATATATTAAAGGCGAGCATACACAATATCTTTCCAAGCCTTTAGGCGGTGGCAGTAATTTACACGCAGATATTATTATAAAGAATTGTATTTTTAAAAATGGTAAGGAAAATGCATCCGATGTTAGTTGGCATTTTCCTAATAATGCAAATTATAAATTTACAATAACAGGTAATCGTTTTAGCTATAGATTTTCTTTAGATAGTGATGTTGAGAAATGTAATATTTTATTCACTAATAACAGCCATAAGGAAGACAACGTATTCGCTAATGCAACTGTTATGCAATTCAATAATGTAAAAGAATGAGAAACAACATCATTGGAGTTATTACCTATTCACAAGTTGTAGTCCCATTCAATCCGTTTCTGATGAAGAGTAAAAACGATTGAGGAATATCCTGAACAGTATTCATCCCGGCACTTCACAGTCCGGGATGAAATTAATATCATAAATATATACTAATTAGTTATGAGAAATAACATCTTAGGTGCGGTGGTCTATCTATCCACCGCCATAGTATTCGGTAGCAGTACTGCACTGCTGATGCTCTTCATCAAGGAGAACAGCGACCGTTGCCACTACTATAACGGCAAGTGGAGCAAAATAGACTTGCTGTGTGGAGTTGCTGCAATATGTGCAGGCGTGGTTGTAAATCATTATTTGTTGAGGTTATGAAAAAACTACCCTGGTTATTAGTTGTATTGCTGGCAATCGCTTGTGTGGCGGCTTGGTTCCGCCCGCACGAGCCTTTGCCGACAGAAATACGTACCGAAACAAAGATACAGACGGTTGTCAAACTTGACACGGTTCTTATCTCCGCACCGATAGCGGTCTTTTGGCAGATATTGCCGAATGACACAGTACGTATAGGTGACACCCTGCTCTACCGCAAACGGGTTGTGTATGAAGATAGCTTGTACCGTGCGGTGGTGAGTGGATATGTAGACCCTCGGCTGGATAGTATGACTGTGTATCCAAGAACTGTTTATCAAACAGTAACGAATGACATCTACCATACGGTTCCCATCAAGCCGAAGAAAAAGCGTTGGGGATTAGGGTTGCAGGCTGGATATGGGTATCCGGGCGGTTTTTATGTAGGTGGTGGTATAAGTTATGATTTATTTCAGTGGTAATGGTGAAAAAAAATATAGATCATAGTATTTCTATTTAAAATAAAATTCATATTTCATCCTTTTTGTGTATTTAGAAATAGTCTAAATTAGGTGTGCTTTATAACAATTTATTTAGAAAATAAGTCATTTTGCACAAAAAATAGTTAGCTTTGTCGCTACAAATTTGTAGCAACAAAGCTAAAAACCTATAAATTTGTAATAATACTGAAATGTAGAACGAATTTATTTTTTATTGGAGATTTGTTCTATAAAAGTTTTGGGGAAAGGTTTATCCTATCTTAGAACTTTTATGTGTTAGATTAAAAGAAAAGCATAAAATGCCTTATATAAAGAGTAAGTCTATAGAAAATTATAAAGCAGCACTTATGCTATCAAGAGATAGTTGTGGAATGTATTCAGCATCTATACATTGTGCCTATTATTCTTGCTTTTTATTGGTAAAACATATTTTATGTCATAAGTGTTATATATCATATGCAAGTCAAAACAATCAAAATGCAGGTTCCCATTTATATATTATAAAGCTGATTCTTGATGATTTGTTGGCGAAAGGAGAAGATGATGCTTATGATATATTTGATACTAATATAAGTGAGTTGAAGAGATTAAGAAGGATTGCTGATTATGAGAATTCCCTTATTTCTCCTGATGAATCACGAGAGGCTCTTGTTATAGCAGATGAGACATTGGATATACTAAAAGATGTGTATAAAGGATTATGAATGCAACCGATTTTATAAAACAAATGATGGATAAAATGTCTTCTTCGGTAGGAGGCATATCCATAAAGTATGCTTTTGAAAAAAGTACGGGATTTCATATCGTAGAAGTTAGTCCTGATTTGGTAAGAGCAGGAAATGAAACGTATAAAAAAATAGCCCATCAATTTAGAATTGATTTTCACAAAGAGTTTCCAATGGAAGATATAATAATTTCCAAAGTGAACGATTTGCATGATATGACTAATATCATTTATGAAGTTTCAAATACTTCAATTAAAAGTTCAGGTTCATATTCATTCTCCACTTATCACTATGAATATGATGATGTTTATTTACCTTTAGCTGCTTAAAGAATGGCCGAACAAATTGCAAAATTCCGTTTTCTACGTTACAACATAATTAAATCGTCTATTGAAATAGATGATAACAAAGTCGTGAATGAAGACTTAACTGTAGAGTTTAGTCAAGAAGGGGCTGAATGTATCGAGAATAATTTGTATAAACACACTTTGGGTGTAGATATAATGGATAAAAATAATGTGATGCGTATTAAAGTTGTTGTTATCGGTCTTTTTGAATTTGACAGAGACGTAGACGAAAAACTTAAATCGACATTCTTTAATTCAAGTGCTCCGGCAATTTTATTTCCCTATGTAAGGGCTTATGTTACTACTTTAACGGGATTATCTGGAGTCAACCCTGTCATTCTTCCTACTTTGAATCTTGCAGTGAGATAGTTTGAGTAAAATTTAATGTATTTTCTGTTAAAATGTGATATCAACAAAAAAGTCTCGGCTTTGGTCGGGGCTTTTTTATTTAATAATTCTTCCTTGGCTTTGTATTTTTATGAAGTAACTTTGATTTAAAAAGTTGATATAAGATTATTTGTAATTATCTGAAAGCGAAAACAATAAGTAGTGCTATAATATGAAACAGAGAAGAAATAGAACCGAATCCAACTATAGACGTGCAAAGGTCAATTCATGGTGCAGGCTCTTGGAAAAGGACTTTGATTGGGATTATGTATTTTTGTTGGAAATAGAACGCAAGAAAATAATGGAAATGCATGAATACTTTAAAAAGTGTACACGTTCAGATAAGATGCCTATAGTGGCAAGAGATTTGCGACTTTGTATCAATCTATTGGATATTGTACTCGAAAAGGATGATTTACAGTTAGAGTTTTCAGAAATGAAGACTATGCGTAGAGATGACGGTATGTATGAAATGGTAGAAAGTCCACATGTAATAGCTTGTAGGAATTTGTACATTAACACTAAAAATGCATCAAGGTTCTGTCTATTCAAATTCCCAACAGATGATTATGATATTGAAATTATTCATAAAGAGGAATTAAGAAGATATAAGGCATGGTATCTATATAATAAAATCAGAACTTACAAGTTGTTTTCTTGGTGGGATTAGGTAATAGGTGTTCATCGTTCTTACATCGTAAGGTTTTGATGGGTAAAGCAGCCCAATAAGCTGCCTTTCCTTTTATATTCAGATTTCAGGAAGAATCCAGATTTATTGTACATGAAGTGCCCCGGTTTCCGTCGTTTTTTATTCACTTTTTATTTGATAATTCTTCCTTGCTTTGTATTTTTGTGGAGTAACTTTAAAAATCTAATAATTATGAAAGATGTATTCTTCCTTGCATTAGTAGCCTTAGGGTTTACTTCTTGCGTTAAATCTCCTGAAGACAAGGCTAACGTTCTAATTGAAGAACATGTGAAAAGTTGTCTATTCAAGCCCGATACTTATGAGAACGTCAGTACACATATAGATAGTGCCTTCACGCCTTATTGCGACCCAGCTTTTCATGAAATGTTATTTAAATTGAAAAAAATAGCTAAGGATACAGATAAATGTGATAGAAAAATTGAAGAAGAAAAAAGAGAGGCTTCACAAGCTAAGTCATTTATGACTATTTATTGTGATGGTTATGGTGCACATTCACGCAATGAATATCAGAAGTATAAGGAAGAATATGAAGAGCACAATCGAAAGATGGAAGAGCAAATCAAAAAGAAAGATGAACTTATCGCGAAAGTCACAAAGCTGTATAAAAAAATTCAAGTAGAAATCTCCAAAAAACCGCAATTTATAGGTTTCCAAGCTATTCATCGCTATCGTGCTGATAATAATAGAGGGCAAACTATGTTAGGCAATTCGTACTATGTATTTGATAAGGATTTCAGTCAGATATTATTAGTTTACGATACAGATAGTGAGGATTTTATGCTTATTGATGAATTGATAAATAAGTTCAAAGAAGAACAGGATGATTTATAAATTCAACGTACATGTCACAAGAAGAATACCAATTTGACGAAGCCTCAGTACAGGCAATTATGCACTGGGCGGAAACAGCACAGTTACCGAAAGAAGTAGTATTGAGTGAATCTGAGCATATCTACGATACGTCTTTGTATGTTCGAGCGAACATTAACGACATCAAGCAGCATTATCCGGATGCGTTTTATAATCCGGCTATCATCCGGCTTTACCGGTTGAAGGAATTTGTAGAAGGGGTGGCTGAATAGTCGCCCCTTTTCACTATATTTTGCTATCTTTGCCCCATGACTTACAAAGAGGCTTTATCATATTTGGAACGCATTAAGGATACCGCCATTGGTGCACCCGTGAAAGGGCGTTTCATAGAATCATTATTCATCGGTCCTACCGATTGGGAACAAATGACAGGCTTTATGAATCTTCGTATCCAGAAAGGAGAGGAAACGGCTTTGATTGAGTTTGACAGTGCCGGCAAGAGTCTTTCCGTATATGGGGTATCGGTCAATAATGAATTTGATGTACCACGTTGGGATATGACTATTATGGATAATTGGGAATTGATGATAAGCAATTGATATAAAAATCCCCGATATGCTCGAATACCGGGGACTAGTTGTCATAAGAAACAGCTATTAACTAGTAATAGACAGCGAGCTGATTTTGTTTCCAATTTCTTTCAGTGCGCGGTTGAATGTGTCTACTTCTTCACGGTTCAAGGTGTAGACTTTGCCACGTACTTTATTACCATTGATACGCTGGTATAACCATGCTGCACTTTTACCGAAATAGTTCTTGGCAATGTAGGAGAGGGGTAGAATGTCGGCTACTTCTTTCAATTGATCCCTAATTTTCAGTTCATGTTCTATATGGTTGATGTTTTCTTTGATTTCTCCTAATCCCTCTTCATACCATACTTTAGCTGCGGCTTTATCTTCAGTAGTCATTTGAAGTTTTTTTAATTCCTCTTCTAAAGCATTTAACTTTTTCCGTTCTTCTGCATCCAAAGAACCCATTAACGGTTTCATTTCTGCTAAAATATCTTGTACACTTCTCATAGGATAATGTTTTTTTAGGATGCCCGCTGAGGGGCATCCGGTTGTTTTTACTTCTTTTCCTTTAGCAATTTGCTGAGATCGTCTAACATTAGATTTATTTGCTTTTCCTTTTCTTCTGGTGTAATTCCCAGTAGTGGGGCGATTCTTGTGTAATCAGCAATTTTTTGTTTGACTTTCTCAATTTCTTGTTTTAGCTCTTCATCTGTCATTACTCGTTTTTTAAAGGTTAATATTCTGTTTTCTTATGACACTACAAATATACATAATAAAAATATTATGTACAACTATTACATGAATTATTTTCGTTATTTCGTATATTTTTTGTGGGATGGGGTTATGTTGTCATCATCATCATGAAATTCATTCTCATATCCACGTAGTCCTTATAAACTTCTGGGTGAATGGCGTAATCTATTACACGCTGTATCGCTATGTCTGCCTGCTTCTGTCGGATTTTTGTGTAGTAACGCAGCACACCGCGTCCTCGGTCGGAGTGACCGAGACAATAGTCAATTACGGCATCGGGTACACCGATTTCGTTGGCCATCTGCGCGAATGATTTACGGGCCGAATAGAACGAGAAGACACCGGAAATTCCTATTTCCTTTGCCAGCAGTTTTAGGCATTGGTTGATGTAGCATTGAAGATTTTTACCCGTATATCTGTATCCCAAGTGCAGGCGTCCATCATCGCCTATATACCTATTTATAATAGTCCGTGCTTCCGGTTGGATGCCAATGTGTATTCGATTAACTGCCCGAGAAGATATTTTTTGCCTTTTGTAACTTATTCCTATCCCCGACAGATCTACCTGCATGAGGTCGGCAAAGTTTATGCCGCCGAGGTAAAATGAAAGCAAAAACATATCTTTGGCCAAGGTCAGTCTTTTGCTGTGCGACACGTCGCGCTGCATGATTCGTCTTATCTGGTCAGGCGTTATGTCCATTTCCCGAGGTTCCGGTGTTGGTATTTTGGTATAGGCGAACGGATGCTCTTTACATTTGAGCAATCCCCGTTTGATGGCCTCGTTAACCTGAGCTTTGATGTGGCACAGTCTTATTTGCCGTCCTCCGTCTGTGTGTCCTTGTTTTTTCATCCAGCTATCAAAATGGCTGACGACATGGTGGTTCATGACGAGCATTGGTATCTCACCCTCTGCCTTGTCGAACATCTTTAATGTATCAGTCATCATGGATGCATAGCTGACGCGTCCCTCCGCATGTATCCTTTCAATTGATTGTCTCATGAATTCGTTGAATGTGTGTACGTTCGGTGTAATGATATCCGGCTGTGTGAGTATCGTTTTCAGCTGCTTGGCTGTGTAACAGTCCGCACAGTCAATGTCGTTCAGCCTTTCCTGGTATTTTTTCAGTTCATAGGCTATTCGTCGGTTAGTCATAGCCGCATCACGGTGGGCTACTACTTTGCCGTCCATCCATTGGCAGGCATCGTCAATACGGTAAGGCGTCATTATGTAGTCACGTGTATTCTTTGACGTGATGCAAATGTAAATAGGGTGAGAGCCGTCTTTTGCTGGCTTTGATGTGAAGATGATAGGTCTTATTGTAGCCATAACTATAAGTTTTTAGGGCATTCCACGGATTCTTCCACGGGTCGTGGCTTGTGGACAGGGTTACCCAACTTTTTTTATAGTTTGGACTTAATATAAAAAGAGGTCTTAACTGCTTGCTATTTAGTAAGTTAATACCTCTTCCTGTTGAGCCGCTAGCCAGACTTGAACTGGCGACCTACGCGTTACGAATGCGTTGCTCTACCAACTGAGCTATAGCGGCAATGGGTTTTCGATTACGAGGTGCAAAGGTACATCTTTATTTGAATTTGCAAAAAGAATTGCCTGATTTTTTAGAAATATTTCTGTCTGGCATTTTTTCTATATTTGTGTATTTATCGGAGATATTATGGATAAAACCGTATGGTAAAGACGTTTAACTCTATTGGGTGATTGGAAAAGTACTGTTTGGTATAAGTGGAGTTTGTGGCAAAATACCGGTTATATTGAAGCCAGGAATTAATTCTTTTTCCAAAACTTCAAAAGGAAATAAATGTATATTATGAAAATAATGTATTACCTTTGTCCCCAATTAAAAACATTACTAGATAACTAAAAGATTAATCAAAGATCTTACTTATGCGTAAATTTATACTATTGTGTTTGTTGGTATTTACGGTATCAAGTGTGGTATTTGCCCAACAAATGACGGATGAACAAGTCATTCTGTACGTGCAAGAGGCTCAGAGTCAGGGGAAGACACAACAGGAGATGTTGGTTGAATTGATGAAGAAAGGAGTCACAAAAGAACAAATCCAGAGAATACAGTCTAAATATTCAGGCAAATCGGACGGAAGCTCTGAGGAAAATGCCAATTTCATGGGAGAAGCAAACTCCCGTTTACGTACGCAGAAAACTTACGAGAACAAAAACAAGAATATCTCTCAGGATGAATCCGGCTTGGATAATCTCGGTTCCCAAAAGCAAAGTATTAAAGGGCTGCGGGCGAAATCGGCCCAGCAACGCAATGGATATGGAACGGGGGTGAATAACAGTGGACAGCCGGGTTATGGTTATAATGGTCCTAAAAGCGCGGAAGACGCTTTTACACAACAGATTTTCGGACATAATATTTTCGATAACGAATATCTGACTTTTGAACCCAATATAAATGTGGCAACACCCGACAATTATCGTTTGGGGGCGGGCGATGAAGTTATTATTGATGTTTGGGGAGCTTCCCAGACTACGATTCGCGAAAAAATCTCGCCGGAGGGTACTGTGCAAATCGCAAAGTTAGGACCGGTTTATCTGAGTGGAAAGACCGTAGAGGAAGCCAATGATTATTTGAAACGCGAATTTGCCAAGATATATGCCGGTGTTGCGGGAGAAACTCCCAATACGCAAATAAATTTGACGTTAGGCGAAATCCGTTCCATTCAGGTGAATGTTATGGGTGAAGTTGTCGTACCGGGTACTTACACCCTCTCTTCATTCGCTTCAGTTTTCCATGCCTTGTATTGGGCAGGCGGAGTAAATAAAATCGGTAGTCTTCGAAGCATAAAAGTTATACGCGACGGAAAGACGGTTGCAGATTTGGACATCTACGATTTTATCATGGAAGGTCGGCTGAAGGATGATATCCGTCTTCAGGACGGTGATGTGATTCTTGTCAATCCTTATCAGACCTTGGTGCAGATATTGGGTAAGGTAAAGCGTCCTATGTATTATGAAATGAAGCCTACGGAAACAATCGGTACGTTGCTGAGATATGCCGGCGGCTTTACGGGCGATGCATATAAAAAAGCCATCCGTCTTGTACGCAAGAGCGGACGCGAGCATCAGATTTTCAATGTGGACGAAATGGATTATTCGGTATTCCGCTTGGAAGATGGTGATATGCTTACGGTAGATTCCGTTCTCAACCGTTTCGAGAATCGTGTAGAGATTCGCGGTGCTGTTTACCGTGAGGGCTTGTATCAGCTGAGCGGAGAGGTGAATACTGTGAAACAGTTGATAAAGAAAGCGGAAGGTGTACGTGGAGATGCTTTCCTAAATCGTGCCGTAATCAATCGTGAACATGAGGATTTGACGCGCGAGGTTATTTCCATAGATTTGAAAGGCTTGTTGAAAGGTGTGGTTGCGGACATTCCTTTGCAAAAGAATGATATACTTTATATTCCCAGCATTCAGGATCTGAAAGAAGAGCCTACGGTGACTATCCATGGTGAGGTTGCTGATCCGGGTACTTATCTTTATGCCGACAAGATGACCATCGAGGATTTGGTCTTGGAATCGGGTGGCTTGCTTGAAGCGGCTTCTACAACGAAAATAGATGTATCGCGCCGTATTAAATCTCCCAAAAGCACGGACGACAGTAATATTGTAGGCCAGACATTTACCTTTGACCTGAAAGACGGCTTGCTGATAGGAGCGGGGAGCGAGAATTTTTATTTGGAGCCTTTTGATGAAGTGTATGTCCGTAAAAGCCCTGCTTATCGCAAGCAGAAAAATGTGGGGATAATAGGAGAGGCATTGTTTACCGGTACTTACGCGTTGTCCAAGAAGAATGAACGTTTGAGCGACCTGGTCGCTAAAGCCGGTGGTGTTACATCCGATGCTTATGTAAGAGGAGCCCGTCTTATCCGTAAAATGTCGGAGGAAGAGCTTCGCAGAAAGGAAGATGCCACCCGCATGGCTATAAAGGTCGGTGCAGATTCAACTACTTTATATGTATATACGGTAGGTATTCATCTGGATGAGGCTTTGAAAAATCCGGGTTCTGATTATGATATGGTGTTGCGCGAGGGGGATGTATTGTTTATTCCTGAATATGTAAGCACAGTGAAAATCAACGGTGCCGTGATGTATCCTAATACCGTACTGTACAAAGAGGGAGAGAACAGCCGTTACTACATCAATCAGGCGGGCGGATATGCTTCGAATGCCAAGAAGCGCAGTGCTTTTGTGGTTTATATGAATGGTACTGTATCCCGCATACGCTCCGGTAGTAAGACGGCAATCGAGCCCGGGTGTGAGATTATCATCCCGACTAAGGATCCGAGTAAGCGTATGAGCGTGGCCGAAATGGTAGGTATGGGTACTTCTATTGCCACTTTAGGCACAATGATTGCTACTTTGGTTAATCTCTTTAAGTGATAAGGACAATGGACGAAAGTAAAATACAAAAGGCTCCGCAAAAACTGGAGGAACAGGAAATAGATTTGATTGAGTTGGCTCAGAAAGTGTGGGCCGATCGTAAAATGCTTTATAAGGTATGCGGTATTGCGGCAGTGATTGGCTTGATTGTAGGATTCAGCATTCCTAAAGAGTATTCTACGGAAGTGACATTGGCTCCCGAAAGTGCAAGTAAAGTGAATGCCGGGAGTATGGGGGCATTGGCTGCTATGGCTGGCATCAACTTAGGGGGTTCTGTCGGAGAAGATGCCCTGTCGCCCGAACTGTATCCCGATATCGTTAAGTCAACTCCTTTTCTGCTGGAGTTGTTTGATGTAAGGGTCAAAGACCAGAAAGGCAAAATAGATACGACCTTATATGCTTATCTGGATAAATACCAGCGTTCGTCATGGATGGGTGCTGTAATGTCTGCGCCATTCAAGGCTTTGGGTTGGACCTTGTCTTTATTCAAGGATAAACCGGAGAAGAAGGAAGGAAAAATCGATCCGTTCCACCTGACATTGGATGAGGCGAAGGTGGCGGATGCTTTGAGTAAGCGTATCTTGGTTACGATTGATAAAAAAACAGGGGTTACAACTTTGGAGGTTACTATGCAGGACCCTTTGATTTCGGCTTCGTTAACTGATACCGTGATGCATTGTTTGCAGAATTATATCACAAATTACCGTACCAATAAAGCCCGTCATGATTTAGCTTTGACAGAGAAATTATATAAAGAAGCAAAGGCGGATTATGAGAAAGCTCAGAAAAAATATGCTACTTTTGCAGATGCCAACCAGAATGTGGTTCTGTTAAGCTATCGTGCCGAGCAGGAACGTTTAAAAAACGAAGTTGAGCTGGCTTATACTGTTTATACCCAGGTTTCCGGACAATTGCAGATGGCAAGAGCCAAAGTGCAGGAGATTACTCCGGTATATACGGTTGTGCAACCGGCTACGGTTCCTTTGCGTGCCGCCAAGCCGAATAAGATTATGATTCTTATAGGTTTTGTATTCTTGGCAGGAGTGGGATGTGTTGGCTGGATATTATTTGTGAAGGATTTATTTAAAGATTGGAGAAAAGCAAACAAAGCAATATGATGGCTAATAATGATATGAGTCGTTGGTGTGTTCTGTATACGGCGCCAAAGTCGGAGCGTAAATTAGTGCAGCGCCTGCATGCAGCAGGATATATGGCATTTTGTCCTATGCAAATCGTATTCAAGAAGTGGAAAGGACAGACCAAAGAAGTGTTTGCACCTCTGTTCCCCGACTGTGTTTTTGTAGAAGAAGCGGCGGGTGTGGAGCTTTTTATTGCTTCGCAGGGTGGTGTATCTTTCTTACTGGACGCTGAGGGTCAGAAGCTGTTTGTTTGCGCCGATAAAGCAGAGTTGCCGGCAAAGTTTGTGCATTTGTTGAAATAGAGGACATTTTCTTCCCGGCATAAAAAAAGCTACATTCCAAATGTAGCTTTTTTTATGCCGGGAAGCATTGTTTTTTAATCAAACAAACTCTTGAACTTCTTGAAAATCTTCTCCTTGATAGAAGTATTCGGCTTGAAGTTATCCGACCTTTCCATTTCTTCCAGCGCTTTTTTCTCTTCCTTGTTCAGTGTTTCGGGCACATATACGCTGACATTCACCAGCAGGTCTCCGGTTCCGTATCCGTTTACGTTAGGCAGTCCTTTGCCGCGCAGGCGGAGAACCTTACCCGGCTGTGTACCCGATTCGATTTTTACCTTAACCTTGCCGTCAATGGTGGGTATTTCTACCGCACCGCCCAATGCGGCTGTCGGAAAACTGAGCAACAGGTTGTAAATCAAATCATTCTCATCGCGAATCAGTTCCTTGTCCTGCTCTTCCTCTATGAGAATCAGCAGGTCGCCCGGTACGCCGTTGTGTTTGCCCGCATTGCCTTTGCCGCTCATGGAGAGCTGCATGCCTTCGGCTACACCGGCAGGAATTTTCACGGTAACGACTTCTTCGCCGTAAACGATACCTTCGCCTGCACATTCCTTACATTTATTCTTGATGACCTTGCCTTCGCCACCACAGGTAGGACAAGTGGTACGCGTCTGCATTGTGCCGAGGATGGTCTGCTGGTTGCGGATTACCGTACCGCTGCCCTTACAGGTAGGGCAGGTTTCCGCACCGCCGTCTCCTTCTGCACCGGTTCCATGGCAATGGCTGCACGGTACATATTTTTTCAGTTTGAATTTCTTTTCGACTCCGGTAGAAATTTCCTTGAGGTTCAGCTTTACCTTTACGCGCAAGTCCGAACCGCGATAACGGCGTTGTTGTGCACCACCGCCGCCAAATCCGCCGAACCCGCTGAAACCGCCGCCGAACCCACCGCTGTGTCCGCCGAATATATCACCGAACATGGAGAAGATATCATCCATGGACATGCCGCCACTGAAACCGCCGAACGGTCCGCCGTTACCGGCGGCACCACCCATTCCGGCATGGCCGAATTGGTCGTAACGGGCACGCTTGTCCGGATTGCTTAATACATCGTATGCTTCCGCCGCTTCCTTAAACTTCTCCTCGGCTACCTTGTCGCCGGGGTTTTTGTCGGGGTGATATTGGATGGCTTTCTTGCGATAGGCTTTCTTTATCTCTTCTACCGATGCTGTTTTTTCGACTTCCAGTACTTCGTAATAATCTCTTTTTTCCATATAACTGTGTATGTTATTCTCCAACCACTACTTTGGCATGGCGGATTACTTTGTCGTTTAGCGTGTAACCGGTTTGTACGCAGTCCAGAATTTTACCTTTCAAAGCTTCGTCAGGAGCCGGGATTACGGCAATGGCTTCGTGGTAGTCTGTGTCAAGCGGCTGTTCTTTGGTTTCGATTACTTTGACACCGTTCTGACCCAATACTGTCATAAACTTGTTGTAGATAAGCTCCACACCTTCTTTTACGGCAGCTACATCGGTGGCGGTCTCCATGTTTTTCAGGGCGCGTTCAAAGTCGTCCATGATAGGAAGAATGCTACTGATGCTCTTTTCTCCGCCGTTCAGGATGAGTTCGGCCTTTTCTTTCATCGTACGTTTACGGTAGTTGTCGAACTCGGCAGAGAGACGCAGGTACTTGTCTTTCTGGTCTTCAATCTCAGCGTTGGCCTTTTGCAGTTCCTGAGTGAGTTTTTCTTCCTCTGTCAGGGCAACTTCTTCTTCTTTCTCTGTTGTTTCTTCACAAGTTTCGTCTTGAGCGTCTTGTGCTTTTAACTCTTCTTCGTTGATGTTTTCTTTTTCTTTAGAGTCCATATTGTTATGCTTGTTATTCTTGTAAAATGATTTTGCTTTCATTGTTGTTAAGGGTTTAAGTTAATATGATACGGTTTTAATAGCAAAAACTTTGCCAAATTGACGGCTTTTGCCAAAAACGCTGCAAAGGTAATATTTTTATGTCAGATTGACAGCGTAATGTGCTATAAATAGAGCGCTAACCTTGTGCGGACAGTAAGTTAACTCGATAGGTTGCAGTCTGTTACCTTTGTTGTATGTATCGGGTTAACTTCATATCATGCAATAAGTTAACTCGTTGTAAGCTGTTTTACCGTATTATTTCGTATCTTTGTACCCGCAATTTGCAGAGTTATAGGTATTAAATTGTAAGTAGTACATAATAAAACAGTAAATATAAAGATGATTACAGTCTCGAACGTATCGGTTCAATTTGGTAAAAGAGTGTTGTTTAATGATGTAAACCTGAAGTTTACAAGTGGTAATTGTTATGGTATAATCGGTGCCAACGGTGCCGGAAAGTCTACTTTCCTGCGTACTATTTCGGGCGATTTGGACCCGACAACGGGGTCTATCATGCTGGGACCGGGCGAGCGCCTGTCCGTATTGAGCCAGGACCACTTCAAGTGGGATGCTTATACGGTGATGGATACCGTGATGATGGGGCACACCGTGCTGTGGGACATTATGAAACAGCGCGAAGAACTCTATGCCAAAGAGGACTTCACGGACGAAGACGGTCTGAAGGTATCCGAACTGGAAGAGAAATTCGCCGAACTCGACGGTTGGAATGCAGAAAGCGATGCTGCCGCCTTATTGAGCGGACTGGGCATCAAGGAAGACAAGCATTATGTGCTGATGGGCGAGCTGAACAACAAGGAAAAAGTACGTGTCATGCTGGCGCAGGCTTTGTATGGCAATCCGGATAACCTGCTGCTGGACGAGCCTACCAATGACTTGGACATGGAAACCGTAACCTGGCTGGAGGACTATCTTGCCAATTTTGAACATACCGTTCTGGTAGTGAGCCACGACCGTCACTTCCTCGACTCCGTTTGTACGCATACCGTGGACATCGACTACGGAAAGATTAACCTCTTTGCCGGAAACTACAGCTTCTGGTACGAGTCCAGCCAGCTTGCTCTCCGTCAGCAGCAGAACCAGAAGGCTAAAGCCGAGGAGAAGAAGAAAGAACTGGAAGAGTTTATCCGCCGTTTCAGCGCCAATGTGGCGAAGAGCAAGCAGACTACCAGCCGTAAGAAGATGCTGGAGAAGCTGAATGTGGAAGAAATCAAACCGTCGTCACGTAAGTATCCGGGCATCATCTTCACTCCCGAACGCGAACCGGGCAATCAGATTCTTGAAGTAGCCGGACTGACGAAAACGCTGGAAGACGGTACGGTGCTGTTCCGTGATGTGAACTTCAATGTAGAGAAAGGGGATAAAATCGTGTTCCTTTCACACGATCCGCGTGCCATGACCGCTTTGTTCGAGATTATCAACGGAAATATGAAGCCGGATGCGGGAACTTTCAACTGGGGTGTTACGATTACCACCGCTTATCTGCCGTTGGACAACACCGCTTTCTTTAATACGGATTTGAATCTGGTTGACTGGTTGAGCCAGTTTGGCGAGGGCAATGAGGTATATATGAAGAGTTTCCTCGGCCGTATGCTTTTCTCCGGCGAAGAGGTGCTGAAGAAAGCAAGCGTACTGTCGGGTGGCGAGAAGATGCGTTGCATGATTGCGCGTATGCAGTTGCGTAATGCCAACTGTCTCATTCTGGATACGCCGACCAACCACCTTGACTTGGAATCCATTCAGGCATTCAACAATAACCTGAAGACCTATAAGGGAAACATCCTGTTCTCGTCTCACGACCACGAGTTCATCCAGACAGTGGCAAACCGTATCATCGAGCTGACCCCGAACGGCATCATCGACAAGATGATGGAGTATGATGAATACATCACTTCCGACCACATCAAGGAACTGAGAACAAAAATGTACAATAAATAGGGGTTAGTGGTTAGCGATTAGTGATTAATGGTGTGTCAAAACAAAAAGGTGATTATGGTAATATTATCTTATTTGTTGGTTTTTTAGGCACGGATTGACGGATTTACTTTATTTTGGGGTAATATTATCAAAACAGTTGGTATATTACCCCTTATTCTTTTTCCGTGAAATCCGTAAAATCCATGAAATGCGTATAGTCCGTGTAATCCATGCCTAAAAGAAATTATCAAACCACATCCCACTCTCATCACCAACCCTTAACCCCTAATCGTTAATCGCTAATCGTTAACCCCTAATCGCTAATCACTAATCGTTAATCGCTAATTTTAAAATCACTCCTGTTCCCACTATCATCAGCACCGTACAAAGTACGGAGCCTTCAAAGCCGAAAGCGCCACCGTTTATCAGATTGGCTTCGGGCAGCCGAAGGGCCAGCAAGCCGTTACAGAATTTATTTCCACTGACCTCATAGCCTAATACCGGGCCTTGTATCCAGTTCCAGAACCAGTGTAGAGCTATCGGGAAGCAGAGGTTGCGTGTGTATATATAGGATGAACCTAAAAGGATGCCTGCCAGAAGTATGTTGATAAAAGACAGAAAGTCGAAGTTCGGATTGCCTATATGAATCAAGGAGAACAGGGCGGCGGAGAGGAACAAGGCACAAAACTTATTCACCCCGCTTTGCAGCAGGCGTTCCAATACAAATCCCCGCAATGCCAGTTCCTCTGTTACGGCTACCAGCAGGAAGAATACAAGGCTGATCAGTAAGGAAGAAGGATTGAATGCCACTCCTGCAATCTCTACCGCACCTGCCCACAAGGATATGCCAAACCCTACCGCATAAAGAACGGTTGCCAGCAGTATTCCCGACAGCCAGTCCTTCCAACGCATCGTTAAAGAGCGTCCGAGCCCTTCCAGTGAAAAGCCGCGTAAATGCCATACTATCCATGCGGAAAGGAATACGCCTGCCAGCATCAGCGTCTCGCTCAATATGAAATAGGACATCGTATCGGCCTCTTCCTTTCCTAACTTCAGCAATACGGTTGCGAAAGGGACGCTTATTATTGTAATGATGATGACGGCAAGCGCGGCGAATGAAACAATGTCGATTGCCGCTTTTCCAAAACGTTTGGCTTTGGATTCATTTCCGATGGTTTCCATGAAAAAAATAAGTTCGGTTAATTAATATCCGACAAAAATAGCAATAAAAAGAGAAATCATTATTCACGGTTGGCGCTTTCTTCTTATATTTGAAAATTAAATCAATCTGACACAAAACATGAACCTGAAAAAGATACTTTTAGTAGCCGGACTGGGCATTATGATATCGAACGTCTCCGCCCAGACTTCCAGGAGATATACCGTTGCCAAACCCGGTACTTTGGTGGAAATGCTCACCGAAGAAGAAGCGAACGAGATTACCCACCTTGTCCTGCAAGGCAAGCTGAATGCAGTGGATTTCCGCCACCTGCGCGATGAATTCAAGAAACTGCAAATACTGGACATCTCCAATGCATCCATCAGTATGTACGCCGGAAAGAACGGTACGCATCCCGACCGCTTTTACATCTATCCCGCCAATTGCATCCCGTCCTATGCTTTCTGCAAGCAGCTTGGCGACAGCACTTTTGCCGGAAAAACATCCTTGACGGAGGTAATCCTTTCCGACAAGACCAAGAACATCGAAGACGGCGCATTCAAGGGATGCACCAATCTGAAGATTTGCCGCATACGCAAGAAAACTCCCCCCAACCTGTTGCCCGAAGCTCTGGCGGACAGTGTAACGGCGATATTCGTCCCTCAGGGCAGCAGCGATTCCTATCGTCGCGGCAAGCGGTGGGAGACATTCGCTTTCATAGAGGGCGAACCGGTAGGAGCTTTGGTGCAGATAGCCACCATGGGCAGCCTTGCCAGCGAACTGCTTCGTGCAGGCATACAGCCCAAAGATGTGAACTTCCTTACGGTAGAGGGCAAGATGGACGAGGCAGACTTTACGTTGATACGCAACTACATGCCCAATCTGGTGAGCGTGAATTTGTCCAAGTGCAATGCCACAACTATCCCCGAATACACGTTTACCCAAAAGAAATACCTGCTCAATATCAAACTGCCCCATGGCTTGAAGAGCATCGGCCAGCGTGCGTTCAGCGGATGCGGACGGTTGTGCGGCACGTTGGAACTTCCTTCCGGTGTAACTGCCATAGAGTACGGTGCATTCATGGGATGCGACAATCTTCGTCATGTCCTTGCCACCGGCAATAAGATTACAACTTTGGGCGATAACCTTTTCGGCAATGACAAGGACAAGCTGATATATAGGGATTAGGGGTTAGTGATTAGTGATTAGCGATTAGCAGGCTGCGCACTCACACCGCAAGGCACTAATCCCTAATCACTAACCCCTAATCGCTAACCGCTAACCCCAATCATCGTCAGTTGTATACGTTTCCGTTCGGTATCTACACTGAGCACCTTTACGCGTACCTGCTGATGGATGGATACAATCTCATTAGGGTTTGATACATACTTCTGCGCAAGCTGGGAGAGGTGTATCAAGCCGTTTTCCTTGATACCTATATCGACGAAAGCGCCGAAGTTGGTGATATTCCCCACGATGCCCGGCAGTTCCATGCCTATGCGCAAATCATCGATTGTACGCACGTTCTTATCGAACTCGAACACCTTGATAGGTCCGCGCGGGTCACGCCCCGGCTTCTCCAGCTCTTGCAGGATATCCTTCAAGGTCGGCATTCCGACGGTGGGAGAGAGGTAGCGTTCCGGCTGTATCTTCCGGCGCAATTCTTTGTCGGCAATCAGTTCGGCCACGCTGCATCCCAGGTCCTTTGCCATCTGCTCCACGATGTGGTAGCTTTCGGGATGCACCGCCGTGTTGTCCAGCGGATTCCCGGCATCCGGTATGCGCAGGAAGCCGGCACATTGCTCAAAAGCCTTTGCGCCCATGCGCGGAACTTTCATCAGCTCCTTGCGCGATGCGAATGCTCCGTTCTCGGCGCGGTAGTTCACGATGTTCTGCGCCAGTTGAGGACCAAGTCCCGATATATACGTCAGCAGATGGCTGCTTGCCGTATTCAGGTTTACGCCGACCAGGTTTACACAGTTCTCCACAGTCTGGTCGAGGGATTTCTTCAGCTTGCTTTGGTCTACGTCGTGCTGGTATTGCCCCACACCGATGGACTTCGGGTCTATCTTGACAAGCTCCGCCAGCGGGTCCATAAGCCGGCGGGCGATGGATACGGCACCGCGCACCGTTACATCATATTCCGGAAACTCATCCCTGGCTATCTTGGAAGCGGAGTAGATGGATGCACCCTGCTCGCTGACAATGAAAATCTGCACTTCCCGGTTGAACGTCTGCCGTTTCAGGAAATCTTCCGTCTCGCGGCTGGCAGTGCCGTTGCCCACGGCGATGGCTTCCACCTTATAGGCCTCTATCATCTTCTGCAGTTTGGCAAACGCCTCTTTGCTTTGGTTCACCGGCGGATGCGGGTAGATATTCTCGTTGTGCAGCAGGTTGCCCTGCGCATCCAGGCACACCACCTTGCAGCCGGTGCGGAATCCGGGGTCTATCCCCATCACCCTTTTCTGCCCCAGGGGCGATGCCAGCAGCAATTGCCGCAGGTTTTCCGCAAAGACGCGGATGGCTTCATCATCGGCACGCTCCTTGCTTTGCGCGGCAAACTCAGTCTCGATGGACGGTTTCAACAGACGCTTGTAGGCATCCTGCACGGCTTCCGCCACCTGCTTCCCGCAGGCGTTGTTGCTCTGTACAAACTGCCGTTCCAGCCGTTCCACACACTCCTCGTCGTTGGGGCTGATACTCACCTTGAGCAGACCTTCCGCTTCGGCGCGGCGGATGGCAAGCAGGCGGTGCGAGCTGCATCGCTTCAGGGGCTCCGAACAGTCGAAGTAATCCCGGTATTTGGCGCCTTCCTCCTCTTTGCCTTTTATCACTTTGGCGGTCAGCAAGGCTTGGCGTGCAAAGGTATTCCGCAGCATGTTGCGGGCGCGTTCGTTCTCGCTCACCTGTTCGGCTATGATGTCGCGCGCACCTTTCAGGGCATCGTCCGTATCCTTTACATCGCCTTTCACGAAGGCGGCGGCACGCTGTTCGGGATGAGGCTCGCGCTGGAGCATCAGCAGGGTGGCAAGCGGTTCGAGTCCTTTCTGGCGGGCGGCTTCCGCACGGGTTTTCCGTTTGGGCTTGTAGGGCAGGTAGATGTCTTCGAGGGCAGTGCTGTCCCACGTGTCGTCAATGCGCTTTTGCAGTTCCGGGGTCATTTTCCCCTGTTCGCGGATGGTGGCGACGATGGTCTCCTTCCGTTTCGCCGTTTCCTTCAGTTTTTCGTAATGGGTACGGATGGATTCTATCTGCACTTCGTCCAGTCCGCCTGTCATTTCCTTGCGGTAGCGACTGATGAACGGGATGGTTGCTCCGTCGTCGAGCAGGGAGAGTGTCTGCCCGATTTGCTTTTCCGATATGCCGAGAATGGCAGCTATCATGCTGTGAAAGATTTGTGTCATGTCAGCTTCTTTTTTTGATAATGAGCGCCAAAAGTACGAAAAACAATCTTTCCCTACCGCCTTTTTGTGAGTTTTATTATATCTTTGCGCCGTTTACACATTATATATTATACATTAACAGAACAACGGAATGAAAAGACTGACCTGCTGTCTTGCGTGGATGTTCCTGCTGATTGGAGCAGTTGCCGCGCAGGATAAAGAAGTAAAACTGAAAATAGTACAGACCAGTGATATCCACGGTAATTTCTATCCCCACGATTTCATCCTTCAGCGGGAGGCTGCCGGAAGCCTGGCACGCGTGCACGCATTCGTGCAGAAAGCGCGCGAAACCTATAAGGACAACCTGATTCTGCTGGACAACGGCGACATCCTGCAAGGCCAGCCCACCGCCTATTACTATAACTACATCGACACGGTATCGCTTCACGTAACCGCCGATATGCTGAACTTCATGGGCTATGATGCCGCCAATATGGGCAACCACGATGTAGAGACGGGACGTGCCGTTTTCGACCGTTGGGCAGGCGACTGCCGTGCTCCGGTGCTGGGCGCCAACATCATCGATACCGCTACGGGCGAACCCCACTTCCGCCCCTACAAGGTGCTGGAGCGCGACGGAGTGAAGATTGCCGTTCTCGGTATGATAACGCCCGCCATTCCGGTGTGGCTCTCCGAGAATCTGTGGCGGGGACTCCGTTTTGACGACATGGAAGACACCGCCCGCAAGTGGATGAAGATAATCCGCGAAAAGGAGCGTCCCGATATTGTAATCGGTATGTTCCATGCCGGGCAGGACGCCTTGCTGATGGGCGGCAAATACCGGGAGAATGCCTCGCTGGACGTAGCCCGCAATGTTCCGGGCTTCGACATCGTGCTTATGGGCCACGACCACGCCCGCGAATGCAAGAAGGTGCAAAACGTGGCAGGCGACTCCGTACTGGTGATGGACCCCGCCAGCAACGGCATTGTGGTGAGCGACATCGACATTACCGTGACCCTGCGCAACGGCAAGGTTACGGACAAGCAGATTGACGGCGTGCTCACCGAAACCGCCCCCTACGGCATCAGCGGTGAATTCATGAAACGCTTCTCGCCGCAGTATGCCACCATTCAGGATTTCGTATCGAAAAGAATCGGACGCTTCACGAAGACGGTCTCCACCCGTCCCGCCTATTTCGGTTCTTCCGCCTTCATCGACCTCATCCATACCTTGCAGCTGGACATCAGCGGCGCCGAGATTTCATTGGCGGCTCCCTTGTCCTACGACACGCAGATTAAGGAAGGGGATATTTACGTGTACGACATGTTCAACCTCTACAAGTACGAGAACATGCTCTACACCATGAAACTTTCGGGCAAGGAAGTGCACGATGCCCTGGAGATGTCCTACGACCTATGGACCAACCGCATGACTTCGCCCGACGACCACATCCTGCTGCTCCGCGACCAACCCCGCGAAGGCGCTGCGGACAGGGCTGCCTTCAAGAACTTCAGCTTCAACTTCGACTCCGCCGCAGGCATCATCTACACGGTAGACGTCACGAAGCCGTGCGGCAGTAAGGTAACCATCCTCAGCATGGCAGACGGCACCCCGTTCCACATGGACAAGATGTACACGGTAGCCCTGAACTCCTATCGCGGCAACGGCGGCGGGGAACTGCTGACGAAAGGCGCGGGCATCTCCCAGGACGAGTTGAAGGAACGCATCATCAGCTCTACCGACAAGGATTTGCGCTATTACCTGATGCAGTACATCGAGCAGAAGAAGGTAATCGAGCCGCGTGCGCTCGGCCAGTGGAAATTCATTCCGGAGGAGTGGGCTGTTCCCGCTTCCAAGCGCGATTATGAATTTCTGTTTGGTACAAACCGAAATTAGTATTACCTTTGCCGTCCCTAACTCAAGAAACAAACCGTAAGACGTGAGAGGAATAAAAAGAACCATATGCGCATTATGCTTGCTGGCGCTCTTCGTGGCGTACCAGGCAAGCATAACGGCGTTTACCCACGTCCACTACGTCAACGGGGTGCTGATAACCCACTCGCACCCTTTCCATAACCAGCATTCGCACTCCACCGACTCGCTGATTGTCATCGGCCTGCTGTCGCACTTCAGTTCGGACACGCCGGACTGTTGCGAGCTGCAACACCCGATGCGCTCTCTGTTGCAGGTGATGGAAAGCGAAACCGATACGCCCGTCATAAAGGGAAAAGCGTGTCGGATGCCCTCTCTCCGCGCTCCCCCTTATTCCGTTACCCTTTGATAGTGTTGTACCAACGCCTGGTATGCTCCATACCAACGTTGGGTATTCGTTGTACCGATGCTTGGTATTCGATGTACCAATCTTTGGTACTCGCCGTACCAATGTTTGGTATCCGTCGTACCTGCCTTTGGTACTTGCCGTACCAAGTACCGGTACAGAATTGGTATCATTAAGTAACTGAAATAAAAGCGATTATTCAAATGAAACAAATTATATTGGCGTTGATGCTTGCTGTGGCAGGTATCGGTGCAGCCGTTGCCGCAAACCCTATCAGGGAAGGCAACATGATTTCCGGCCATGTTCTTGTAAAAGGTTCGGAAGAGAATATACCGTATGCCACCGTTTTGATTGTAGGCAGCGGACAGGGAACAGTGTCCAATGAAGAAGGTCAGTTCGAGTTCAAGAACCTGCCGGCGGGCAAATATACGTTGCGCGTATCCGCCGTAGGCTATAAGACACAGGAAAAGGCGATTGAAGTAAACAAGGACTTTACGGCGGTGGTGCATTTCCAGATGGAAGAGGAAAGCTTCATGACCGATGAGGTTGTGGTGTCCGCCAACCGCAACGAGGTGAGCCGCAAGGCTGCTCCCGTGGTGGTGAACGTGATGAGCGCCAAGCTCTTTGAGATGGTGAACTCCACCGACCTTGCCAAGACGCTCAACTACCAGTCGGGCCTGCGGGTGGAGAACAACTGCCAGAACTGCGGTTTCCCCCAGGTGCGTATCAACGGTCTGGAAGGCCCGTACTCGCAAATCCTGATAAACAGCCGTCCCGTCATCAGTGCGCTGAGCGGGGTATACGGTCTGGAGCAGATACCGGTGAACATGATCGAGAGGGTAGAGGTGGTACGCGGCGGCGGTTCGGCGCTGTTCGGCGCCAATGCTGTGGGCGGAACTATCAATATCATCACCAAAGACCCCATTAACAACTCCTTCCAGGTGTCGAGCATGTTCTCCAACATGGACGGCAAGTCCTGGGAGCAGTACATGGGTGGGAACGTATCCCTGGTGGCCAAAGACAACTCCTACGGCATCGCCCTCTACGAAAGCTACCGCAACCGCAATCCGTACGACCGTGACGGCGACGGTTTCTCCGAACTGGGCAAGCTGAACATGAACACCTTCGGCTTCCGCGCCTACTACCGTCCCACGCATTTCAGCCGCATCAACCTGGAGTATCACACCACCAACGAGTTCCGCCGCGGCGGCAACAAGTTCGATCTTCAGCCCCACGAGGCGGACATCACCGAGCAGACCAAGCACATCATTAACAGCGGGACTGAGTTACGACCTCTTCTGGCGCGAGTATAAACATAAAATCTCCTTGTACGGCTCCATCCAGCACACCGACCGCAACAGCTATTACGGCGCACAGAAGGACATGAACGCCTACGGCAAGACGGACGACCTGACGTGGGTGGCAGGCGGCATGTACGTGGGCAACATGAACAACTGTCTTTTCGCCCCCGCCACCTTCACGGGCGGACTGGAGTATCAGAACAACTCCCTGCACGATGTCATGACGGGCTATCACCGCGATATGCAGCAGGATGTGCGCATTGCCAGCGCCTTCGTGCAGAACGAGTGGAAGATGAACGTGCTGACCATGCTCGTCGGCGCCCGCCTGGACAAGCACAACCTGATAGACAAACTGATATTCAGTCCCCGCGTCAACCTGCTTTATAAGCCTACCGAGGACTTCCAGGCGCGCCTGACGTACTCCACCGGTTTCCGTGCCCCGCAGGCCTACGATGAAGACCTGCACGTCACCGCAGTAGGCGGCGAAGGCGTGCAAATCAAGCTGGCGGACAACCTGCGCGAGGAGCGTTCCAACAGTTACAGCGGCTCGGTGGACTGGACCGCCCACCTGGGACACTGGCAGGCGAACATCCTTGTAGAGGGTTTCTATACCGACCTGCGCCACGTATTCGTGCTCGAGGACATCGGTAAGAACGATGTGGGCGATGTAATCAAGGAACGCCGCAACGGCAACGGCGCCCGCGTGTACGGAGCCAACCTCGATGCCAAGATTGCCCACGGCAAGGAAGTGCAGCTCCAGTTGGGCTTTACCGCGCAGCGCAGCCGCTACACCCGCGAGGAAGTCTGGACACAGGTGGACGGCAAGGATCTGACCACCAAGCGCATGCCCCGCACGCCCGACTATTACGGCTACTTCACCTTCTCGTCCGCTCCGCTGAAGAATTTCGACTTCTCCCTCTCCGGCACGTATACGGGCAAGATGATTGTGCCGCACTATGCCGGGTACATCGCGGAAGACCGCATGGAGACCACGCCCCAGTTCTTCGACCTCAACCTGAAGCTGAACTATACCTTCGTGCTGCACGACCACATCAAGTTCCAACTGAACACCGGTGTGCAGAATATATTCAACAGCTTCCAGAAAGACTTGGATAAGGGCGAGTTCCGCGATGCCGGTTATTTCTACGGCCCTACGCAGCCGCGTACGTTCTTCATCGGCTTTAAAATAATGAATTAGGACAACATTCACGATTTTTAAACCAATAATTCCGTGAATAATCCTATATTTGCCGGCAAAGCGCATGAATAATGAATACAAAACAGATACGCAACGTTGATATCTCCGGTATACAACACCTGCCCATGATTGACTTTATCGGCAATGATTTCGCTATTTTCGATAATATAAGGGACATCCCTTTCACGCCATATCCAACGCGTCTGAACGCTGCCTGCTTTGCCGTCTGCCGGAAAGGCTGGTGCAAGCTGAATATCAACTTGCGGGATTATGAAATGCGTGAAGGGATGCTTTGCATCATCCTGCCCGAACAGATTGTGCAGCAGGGCGAGCGTTCCGATGATTTTTCAGGCAGCTTCATAGCCGTGTCCCGCGACTTCATGGACCTGGTGATACCCACGATGCAGCAACTGTTTCCCATGTTCTTCATGATAAAGGAGCGGCCTTGCATCGCTGTCACTGCCAACGAGTTGCAGGCGTTCGAGGAATATCACTCTTTCCTGTGGAGTAAGGTGAAGCTGAAGGACAATCCCTACCGCAAGGAGATTACGCAGGGATTGTTGATGGCGCTGTGCTACGAGATATACGACATCTATCAGGGACATGCCGTGAAGGAGCGCACTCCCAAAAGCCGCAAGGAAGATTTGTTCGAACGCTTCATCCGGTACGTGTACGAGTTTTACAAAGAGGAGAGGAGCGTGTCCTTTTACGCCGACAAGATGTTCCTTACGCCCAAGCACCTCTCTACCGTGGTGAAAGAGGTGAGCGGAAAGACGGCGGGCGATTGGATTGACAGCCTCGTGATTCTGGAAGCGAAAGCCATGCTGAAATCCTCCGAGCAGAGCATTCAGGAGATAGCCGACGAGCTGCACTTTGCCAATCAGTCTTTCTTCGGCAAATACTTCAAGCATCACACCGGCTTTTCGCCCAAGGAATACCGGAAACAGTAATATCCGGCAACCTCCCGGTTCCGGCAGGCAAATAAAAAACCGGACAGCTACGGCAGGAATCTTTTCCTGTGCTCCGTGTGCTGCCCGGTATTTTTTTAGTGTACCCTAAAAAACTAACCTTTCTCTTTCAAAAACTAATTTACTCTATCGTTTTCTAAATGACGTTGCAAATTTAAAGAGTTATTTTAAGGTACTGTTTGATATATATCAAAAAAGGATTATTTCCTGAACCGGCTCCAGAAACCGCCTCTCTTTTGTTGCGGAGTTTTATCGGTATCGCGATACAGCTCCTCATACGTCAGCTTCTCCTGAACCATGCGGTAGATGTCTCCCCAGTCGGGCAGGCCGCCCAGGTTGCGGTCGTCAATGAAGAGGTCCGCTTTCACCTTGCGCGAGAAGCCGTGATGGGCGGCATCCTCTTCGGGATAGTCCCGGTTGACGGCATAAAACTCCACGCCCCGTTCCCTGCACCATTCCACGGCCTCGTCCAGCAGCTTTCCTTCACGTACGGTCCACAGTATCAGGCGGTGGCGGTCTTTAATCAGCATCTTCAGCGTATCGGTGGCAAAAGGGATTTCATTCCCTATTTTAGGGTAGCGGTGCTCTACGATTGTGCCGTCAAAATCAATGGCGATAGTCATGATGCTTATGTATTGCTTTAAAAACGGTAACTTGTTCCTATGGAAGCTCCTAAGACAAACGTATATTCTCCGCTTGTGTAGGTACGTGCCGAAGGAGTAATCTTGCCGTTATAACCTCTCAGATACTCTTCCGCAAAGATGCTCCAGCGGTCGTTCAGCTTGAAGCTCTGTTGCAGACCGCCCTGGATGCCGAAATAATTCTTGTCTTCCATTTCGTGGTGCGTATAGACAATACCGGCAAAGGCGTTGAGGTCGAATATGCGGTTTTCGCTATAATTGCCTATCATGTTGGTAAGGTTCAGCATGTAGTCGGCGGTGACAGACAGCGGATACACACCCCCGTGCTGATAAGCATACCGCCCAATCTCGATGCTTCCTCTTACGGCAGACAGCGGCGTGTACTGGCGTCCCACACCCAGGCTTACCTGTTGTCCCAGCATATCGGGAATATCCTTCATCTTCACACCTGCGGTGCGCATGGGGAAGTTGGTTCCCACGGTGGCATACGCAAAGTTATAAGGCTGGAAGAAACCGCGTCTGGCATCGAAGTCGGCCTTTCTTCTGCGGTACTGCACACCGAACATCACGCCTACATTCTGCATGTGTCTGTCCTGTGTGATGCCGCTCTTGAACGGTTGCGTATAGAAACTCTTGCTGTATCGCGCCTCACCCGTGATACCGATTTGGTCTGACAGGAAATATACCAGTTGCATAGACCCCGTAGGACCGTGGAATGTACGAAGCTTCTTGGCATAGTCGCTGCTTCTGTGCGCCAGTGCTCCGAATTCGTAGCCGGCGGAAAGGTTCACTTCCAGTCTCGGGTCTTCCACACTCGGCGAAATCAGCGTATTCAGGTTCACCAGCACTTCCGCTCTGCCGCCTCCATACACTTCCTCGCTCTTGAAGTTGTCCGAATTAAATGTATAGTGGAAACCGCCGAAGCCGCTGATGCGCCATCCCAGCGGCATGAACCATTTACCTATCGCCAGTGAAGCGGCAGGACCCAACGGTTGCAGCGCCGGCAGGTTGTTGCGTACGGGCTTTCCGAAATCGCCCTGCGTACCGATAGCCGCTTCTATGAACATATTATCGCCCATATCTTCCGATTTCATCCTGATGGGAAGACCGGTAAAACGGTAGGTCAGTCCGGTGTACACGCCATATCCCACGTCATACCGTTTGGGGCAGTCCGCACCGTCTATTCCGTCGGTATAGAGGTATAGTTTGGGTTCCACATACCAGTCCCAGTTTCTCGACAGATGATAGCGTGCCTGCAAGCCGCCGTGCACTCCGCCGGCTATTTTGGCATCCATACCGTCGCGCTTGCTCACATAGCCGCCTATACCCAATACGGTATACAGGCTGATGTGTGCGCCGCTTTTGTACCCGCCGATATAATCGGACAGGTTGAACAGGTGGTCCAGCTCGATGCCGCCCTGTTTCAGCTCATCGTTGAAGCCGCCCAACAGAGACACCCGGTAGGAGTTGAATGAACTTACATCCTTAGTCAGGGCAATACCGCCGTTGAACCATGCCGGCAGTGAAGAACTGCCCCTCAGTTTGTTCACACCGCCCATTACCGACAGGGAGAAATTCTTGCCCGGCTGGCTGTTGTTCACTTCTCTTCCCTGCGGGATATACCGTTTCTGCAATACATAGTCCATTGCATTGAAAGGCCTTTCGGTGCTGTCCTTCTTCAGGCTGTCGTCCTGCGCATGGAGCATTTCCGGCATTGCCGTACATGTGCAGATGCACAGTGCCGGAATCATATATTTCAATTTCATTTTCAATCCTTATTATGGTTATAGGTTAGACATATCCATAGCTGCCTGTATGATATCCTCGTTAAATTCACCGTCGTTCTGTGCGGTAGCCACGAAGCTCTTGTCGCGTTTGAAACATTCGGACAGGGCAATCACCGTATTCATGAACTCTATCTCACCCTCTCTGGCAGACAAGGTAGCTTTGAAATACCAGGTCAGTGCACTGTCCTGCGGCAGTTTGGCAAGCGAAGCCTTGGCGGCGGCGTTGCCGGCGCGGTTATCCAGCGCCATGTACATCACCACTTCGTTCTGGGGCGATGAAGCCTTGATGGTTTCAAAAGTCTTGTGTGCACGCTCTTTTTCTTCCGGAGTCGTTCCGCCCTGGAAGTAGCCGCCCAAAGCCCATGTATAGGCTTTCAGCAGGTCGAATTTGCTGTCCTCCGGCAGAATCTTCACCAATACGCTGGCGTGCTCGAAGTCTCCCTTCTTGATGTACATGCACAGTTGGTTGGTCACCACTTCCAGCCGGTTCACGATTTCCGTACGGCTTCCGTCGGCATTCATGCGCGAATAGTCGGTGGAGTGGATGCTCAGGTCTATCAGCGGTTTCAGTATGGAAGTATCCACGGTATCCCTCTCCAGGTAAGAAGCCGCCAAGTTGTTGCCGGCAAGCGCCCATGGATGCTTTTGTTCCAGTGATTCCTCGTAGGCACGGCGGTACAGAGCTTCCAGTTCCTTTTCATCGGTTATCAGTTGGAACAGCTTCCAGTACTCATAACGTGTGTAGCTGCCTTTCAGCCCTTTTTCCCTGTATTGTGCCATGACTTCCTCGTCATTCGGTTCGCGGTATATCTCGTAGAGGCAGTTATAATTCACCACGCGGAGTTCGTCCAGATAAGGCACGATGACGGTAGAGTACCAGTCGAGTTGTTTCAGCGCTCTGCCCTGCGCTCCAATATCCTTATGCTTTGCCAGAATTTCTTTCACCTTGCCGGCTTCCGTGCTTTTGCCGTCACGTTCCAGCAGTTTCACCACTTCTTCCCACGGAGCCACTTCGGCATGCGGGTTGCGGTAAACGCGTTCCAGGGTATATTGAGGCAATATGGAGGTAATCTCCTGTTCAATCTTGCGCATACGTCTTTCGGCAAGGCTCAGGTTACTGCTGTAATGGCCGTCCGGAGAAGCCGTACCTGCCACGTGAAACTCCTTCAATACCGTACCCGGAGATTCGGCTATCTCTTTCAGCTTGTTTCTCAGCATGGCAAGGCTTTGTTTGTTTTCAGGCGTGTCCGTCAGTTGGTCGGAGTTGATGAGGAAAGACAGTTGTATCTTGTCCGACGTATTTCTTTTCTCTATCTGCGCCCTTTCCTTGTGCTGCAACGGATCCATCTGCTCCGAGAAGAGGTTGTATTGCAGGAACTTCATCGGGCGTTTGGTCTGGCACGTATTGATTTGGTACGTTCTGGAGTTCGAAGCGCTGTAATCTTCCAGGTTCACGATGGCAAAGCAACTGTAGTTCCGGTTGGGGTCGGGCACGATGATGGTATCCGTCCAGTCTAGGTTCATGGCCCTTGTAGTCAGCGCTTCCGCTTTGATGTACGGACGTAGCGGGTCACGGTCCATGTCATAGCCCATTTTGCGTTCCTGCGTCAGGGCATATTCCTTGCCGTCGTATACGGATGGGCGTGCAAAGGTTATCGTATCGTTCGTTTCGCAGTCCAGTACGTACGGCTGTATAATCAGTCGCGAGAAGCGGTTGCCGAAGTAAGGCGGCAGTTTGAAGGTATTGTACGGAATCAGCATGTTTCCGATAATCTTCGGCGCTTTCGGTTCCGGTTTCAGAACCAGCCGCATGGCGGTTACAGTCACACTCTCCAGCATCACTCCCTCGTCGATGCTCACATCTATTTTCATCTGATGTCTCACTTCCTTCAATACCGAGGGCGAGAGTCCCACTTTGAAAATCAGTGCACCGTTGTCCGGAACCAGTATTTCATAATACCCGTTCTCATCGGTGGTCGTTTTCCCTTCCTGGTCCAGCAGCAATGTTTTCTCCTGGTCGTTGCTGTCCAGTATCTTCTTCATATCCTCGCCCACAGCTACGGTCTTGGCGGCATACACATCCACCGTCACGTCCGAGAAAGGCACTTTCCGGTTTTCGGCAATGTTATATACGGTACCCGATACCTTCACCATTTTCTGCGCCAGGGCAGTGCCGGTACCGCATCCCGCCACAACCAGAAGCAGGATCCATATTTTCAATCTTTCAGTAATCATTCTCCGTATTATTTAAAAATGTAAGTACACGAAATTCCCAGTCCCATGGGCATCACCTTGTGTCCGGTGGTGTTGTAGTCTCCCGGTTCGGGCAATCCCTTCTCGTAGCGTTTCTCCCTGTACCACATCAGTGATATTCCGGCGCTGAATTCTATGTTGAAGCGTTTGCCCAGCGGCAGTACATATCCGTACACCATTCCCGGGCCTACGGCATCGCCGAAGTGGTGTGTATCCGAGAATGTGGCGTCATACCTCATGCCCTGTATGCCCAGACCTATGAAGCTCTGTACCATTGCCCGTCCGCTCACCCAGTATCTCACTTGCGCTTCCGCACCTTTGATGCTGCAATCCAGCGGGTTCTGGTCAAGGCTGTAGAAAGCTCCCGCCATAACGCTGGTCCGGTTCGATGTCACCAGTTCCAGCGAGAAGTTCGGAGTCAGGTTTCCCCAAAGCAGTGCGTTTGTTCTTCCGGCAATGAGCTGTGCCTGCGCATTACTTGCCGTGCATGCCAGTACAGCTATCACTATCAGCCTCGCCCATATACTTTTCTTTTTACAATCTTTTGTCATACGAATCTCTTATTTTTGTCTCTGACTGTACTTGTTTCTGATAGAGCTGAAGCGGTACACGAATCCTACGCGTATATCGCTCACTACGGGGTAGGGCAGGAAATGCCTGTCTCTGCTCTTTGTACGTATCAGGTGGTTATCTTCATATTTATATTTGTCATATTCGGCATAGGCTGCTCCCACGCTCAGACCCAGGTCCAGGTCTATTGCGCCCTGTTTGCATTTGTATACGGGCAGCTGCCATCCGCCGGTCAGTCCGGCATGGAACATATCGCCGGCGATACCTTTGCCCCATGCTCCGGCAAACTTACTGTATCCGGCATAGAAGCCCCAGTAGTAGGTACGCCAGAACTTGGGTATTCTGGACTGTCCCGTCTTTACGGTAAAGGAAGGTTTGGCATATCTTTTCACTTCCAGTCTGTAATCGTTGATTTTCATCTGTATGCGTTCGTGCATACTGATTTTGGCATTGCCGTTCCATTTGGCGCCTATGCCCACTACCCATCGGTTGTCGGTGGAACTTGAAAGGTCAAATTCCACTTTGGCATTCGGCAACAGCAACAGCCAGTCCATTGCATTGGTTTCAAACGCCCACCGTTCTTTGGGCGAAATCTTTTCGGAGGTTTTCTGTTGGGCGTATGCTCGGACGCTTATCGCGCCAAGCATAGCCAGAAACAGAAACAGTACCTTTGTCCTATTTGTCATCAGTTGTCAATGTTTAGTTCTATATTCTGTATATCAGAAGTTGTAGGTCAGTCCGGCAGTCAGTGCGGCTGCACCTTCCCCTTTCTTTCCGCTGGCGCATCCGTCCAGCTTGTCCCCTACGAGATTACCTTTTAGCTCGACATTGATGTCCAGATGTTCCGATACCTTAAAGCGGTTCAGCACACCTACGGTAAGCACTCCTGTGGTGGTATTCAGTCCGGGGGCGTTGGCCACACCGCCGCCCACCAGCGGAATGAGGCTGTATGTACGTTCTTCGTTCACACCGCACCACCAGTTCAGTACATCCACCATGATGTCGGCATGATACATCATGAAATTCCATGATTCGCTTCTACCGTTCTTGGCTTCGCCCGAAGCGTGCATTCCGCTTATCTGCAATCTGGCGCCTAATACGGGAGTAATCCATTTACCGCCGCTTACGTCGCCCGTAATGGAAATGCGGTTTCCAAATTTCGTGTGCATGTCATAGTCGCCCACGTATACTCCGGCTCCTACCGAACCGCTTACAAACCATTTCTCACTGGCCGGATAGGCCTCCATTTTGCCTCGTGCAGCAACGGTAGTTCCTGCCGAAGCAAGAACTACCGCTGCCAATATCCAAGGTCTTAGACTAAAAAAATGTTTCATTATTTCAAAGTAATTGTTATTCTGCCATTTGGGCTTTCAGGTACAGCTTTTTCGCGAACTTCATATCATGTTCCACCATGATTCTTACAAGTTCCGGGAAGCTGGTCTTTGTCGGGTTCCAACCCAGCAGCGTCTTGGCTTTAGTCGGGTCACCCAGCAGTTGTTCCACTTCGCAGGGACGGAAATATTTCGGATCCACTTCCACCACTGCCTTTCCTGTTTTCACATCGATACCCTTCTCGTTCACGCCTTCGCCTTCCCAGCGCAGTTCTATGCCGGTTTCCTTAAAGGCAAGTGTGGCAAATTCGCGTACGGTGTGCATCTCTCCGGTAGCAATCACGAAGTCTTCCGGCGTATCGTGTTGCAGGATAAGCCACATACATTCCACATAGTCTTTGGCATATCCCCAGTCGCGGCGTGCATCCAGATTGCCCAAATACAGTTTGTCCTGGAATCCTTGTGCTATGCGGGCGGCAGCCAGCGTAATCTTGCGGGTAACGAAGGTTTCGCCGCGGCGCTCGCTTTCGTGGTTGAAGAGAATGCCGTTTACGGCGAACATTCCGTAGCTTTCGCGGTAGTTCTTTGTAATCCAGAAACCGTATTGCTTGGCTACGCCGTAGGGACTACGCGGGTAGAACGGAGTCGTCTCCTTCTGCGGCACTTCCTGCACCTTACCGAACAGTTCCGAAGTAGATGCCTGATAAATTCTTGTCTTCTTCTCCATGCCCAAAATGCGCACGGCTTCCAGCATACGCAGCGTACCTACCGCATCGGCTTCCGCCGTATATTCGGGTACGTCGAACGAAACTTTCACGTGGCTCTGTGCGGCAAGATTATAAATTTCATCCGGCTGCACCTGCTGTATAATGCGTATCAGCGAACTGCTGTCCGTCATATCTCCATAGTGCAGGTTCACCAGGCGGTCTTTCTTCATGTCGCGTACCCATTCATCCAGGTACAGATGTTCGATACGTCCGGTATTGAACGAAGATGAGCGGCGCAATATACCGTGAACTTCATAACCTTTGTCAATCAAAAATTCTGCGAGGAACGAACCGTCCTGTCCGGTGATACCGGAGATTAATGCTACTTTTTTCATTTTGTGTATAAATTAATTAATTTGATATTTTTTCTTTTAATAAGTGTCCCAGAAAGATGGTATTGCCTATGATGTATCTTTTCCACATTCTCTTGGGTTCCTTTATGAGCCGGTAAAGCCATTCAAGACTGTGTTCCTGCCACCATAAGGGGGCGCGCTGTATATTTCCTGCAAAAAAGTCGAACACAGCGCCGATGGTGCCGATCGGACCTTTTACATCCAGCTCTTTCAGATGTGCGTATGCCCACTTTTCCTGTTTGGGGGCAGTCATTCCCACCCATAGCAAATCGGGCGTTACACGGTTCACCGCTTCTATCATCCGGCGGTTATCCTCTTCGGAAAATTCCGCTTTATAGGGTGGGGAATAGGTCTCTATCCGGATATTGGGATACAATCCGGCGGCTTTGGCCTTTATTTTCTGTAAAGTACCTTCGCTGCTACCTAAGAAGAAGCAAGTACCGCCTTTCGCGTTCAGTTTTTTCATTTCGTACTGAAACAGGTCCCATCCGGCAATGCGCTCTATCTTCTCATGCCGCAGCAGTTTGAATGCCAGTACGATGCTCGCTCCGTCCGGAATCAGCGCATCGCCTTTCAGCAGCGCTTCGGCAAAAGCGGCGTCTTTCCGTGCGGTATTGTAAGAATGTGCATTAATGGTGTTAATCAGCAATTTGCCTTCCGGCAACGTGTCAAGTTCACCCGGGTGTCCCAGCAGTGAAATAGTTTTCAGTCTCAACATGTATGATAAGGAATATTTGCCGTAGAGTACGCTACGCTACTGCCTGTCACATAAGCGGTTGTTACGGACAGGCAGATAATATAAGGAATGTTTCTCCGGCAAAATTAAGTCAAATGTATTTGTTAGCCAAGAAAAAAATGAAAAATGTATAAATTTATCATCTTTTTCCTGGCTTTTCTCAATCTGTCCGGTGATTGATGCAGATACCTTTCAGGTACCATTCGTACAACCGATGTATACCTTCGTCTATCTCCACCTTATGATGCCATCCCAGGTTGTGCAGTTTGGTTACATCCGTCAGCTTGCGTAGCGTGCCGTCCGGTTTGCTTGCATCCCATCTCAGTTCGCCCTTGAAGCCGATTTCCGCCATGATTTTTTTCGCCACTTCCCTGATGCTGAGTTCCTTTCCGGTTCCCACGTTGATGTGGCAGTTGCGTATCTCTTTCGAACCTGCCGCATACGTATCCTTGAAGTCCACGTTCAGCAACACATGTACGCTGGCATCCGCCATTTCTTCGCTCCAGAGGAATTCGCGCAGCGGCTTGCCCGTGCCCCACAGCGTAACGGCTTCCGGCGTAATTCCGAATTTTGCCAGCTTTGCCAGTATCTCCTCATCGGTGCAGCTTCCGTTCACACCCTCTACCGGGCGCAAGTCTATATCCTTGCGTACGGCATCCCAGTTGCCTTCGTTCAGGCATTTGGCAAGGTAAATCTTACGTATCATGGCGGGCAGCACATGGCTGTTCTCCAGGTGGAAGTTATCGTTGGGTCCATACAGGTTGGTAGGCATCACCGCTATGTAGTTCGTGCCGTATTGCAGGTTGAAGCTTTCGCACATTTTCAGTCCGGCAATCTTGGCAATGGCATACGGTTCGTTGGTATATTCCAACGGCGATGTCAGCAGCACTTCCTCTTTCATCGGCTGCGGAGCTTCACGCGGATAGATGCAGGTACTGCCCAGGAAGAGCAGCTTCTTCACTCCGTGTCTGAAACTTTCACCAATCACATTCTGCTGTATCTGTAAGTTCCGGTAGATGAAGTCCGCTCTATATTGCAGATTGGCCATGATGCCGCCCACGTGGGCGGCAGCCAATACCACGGCATCCGGTTTCTCTTCATCGAAGAATTTCTTTACAGCAACTCCATCCAACAGGTCCAGCTCCTTGTGGGAGCGGCCTGTCAGATTAGTATATCCTCTTTGCAACAGGTTGTTCCAGATGGCGGAACCCACCAGTCCGTGATGGCCTGCTACAAAAATCTTAGCGTCTTTTTCCAACATAATTTATCACGTATGATTATTCTTTGTCTTTTTCTTTCACTTCGCCGCGGCGTGCCTTTTCGGTGTAGCGCAGTTCCTTTTCAATGGTCATATCCTTGCCCAGACCATACGTATGCAGTCTTTCGGGTTCTATACCCACTTTCACAAGGAACTTCTTCAAGGCTTCGGCACGTTTCAGCGTCACTTTCTTGTTTATGGCTTCTCCGCCCGTATGGTCGGCATAGCCGCAGATGTCAATCTGTACTTCCGGATTCTCTTTCAGTGTTTTGGCAATGGTGAAGAGTTCGCGTGCATACTTGTCCGTATCCAGTTTCCACTTTCCGCGTTCAAAGTATACGGCGGGCAAGTCTTTCGGGAAACCTTTGCATACCACTACTTCCGGAGATTTTTCAAGCACTTTCTGTTCGATGTAGATAGTATCGTGCACCACTTTCGTAACGGTCTTTGTAGCGCGCTTCCACATAGGCAGATAGCCCGGAGCGTACATGATGTTGTCTTTCTTGCGTCCCTTGCTGTTGCCTACCTTCCATACCAGACCCACTTGTGCGGTAAACATCGTATTTCTCTTGCAGTTGCAGATAGTTTTGATGCCGTCAAATTTGTTGTTGTTAATCCACATCATGCCGCCTTTCAACTGGGCGTCCAAATGTTTGTTGATGCGGTAACGCAATGCTACATCTCCGCCCAATCCCAAATTGACTTTGTTGCTCAGCTTATCTGCAAACCGGTTTCCACTGCCTTTTTCTTCCACTTCGGTTGAGAATTTCTGCATGTATATACCCGGAGCTACCAGTAATGCCCACCGGCGATTGCCATCGCTGCGTCGGAACAGGTTAAACATATTCACTTCAAAATTCAGTCCGAAGTTCCACATCCTGATGTCACTGCGCAGCTCTTTGTAGTATTTGGCTCCTTCCGGAAAATCTACATTGTAATAGGTTTCCGCATTCGGCATGAGGATGAAGTCGTCTTCATAATCTCGCGAACCGGCTTTGTTGGCGGCATAGTCCACAGACAGCCGTATACCGAACAACGGATTGAACTGGTATCCGCCTTGCAGTCCTACCATTCCGCCCCAATAACCGTTACCTTTGGTTACGGAACGGAAGTCTCCTGCAAAAAACGGAACACCGCCGTTAATACCTATGCTCCACCGTGAGTAATCATTGTACAAAGCTTTTTTACTGGGATAATCCTTCCAGGGATCATCCACTTTTATTGTTTCTTGAGCCGAAGCATTCATGCCGGATAAGAATATAAGGCATGAAGCGGCTGCTATATTCTGTAACAATTTCATAATACTGTACTTTTTAAGTGATTGGATCGGTTATTTCTTTAACAGTTCAATGCAGACGAATGCCGGTTTTCCGTAGAAATATCCGTTTTCACTGGCTCGCAGTCGCACTACTACTTTGTAACCTTCGATGGAAGTAACATTCACACCCGGATTCAGATGTTGTTTCATAAATATTTTTCCGTCAGTGGTTACTCCTATATGACTGTCCATGTGGCTTACCGCAGTTCCATTTTTATCATACGCCATTATATAAGAGTATATTACATTCAGCTTTTTTGTTCCGTCATCTTTCGGGCTGGCTTTTACATCTTCACCTTCCAAAACCGGTTGTGTGCCTATTATCTCCACAAGATTATTTCCTAAGTCCTCTATATCGGCAAGAATATTGCGTTTATAGATATCCGTATCGTTAAAGTCGCTTAAGTCTGATCCGGTAGCAACATTTACTGGAATATTCTCTTGGAAAAAGTCATAATCTTTATTTCCGTCCACAACATCGTTGGGCGAGAAGCGAACTCCGCAGTATCCGCTCTGACTGCAGTTTCCGTTTTCTGCGTTTTTGTTAAATACAACAGCAACCTGACATGCTAAATCTTTGGCAACAGAACTCGGCAATCCTTCCACTTCTGTGGCAGAAGCTGTTACAGTCAATGTTGCTTCATCATACTTTTCTACTTTTTCTACGGTAAACTCCGGACCAGCTTCCGCACTTCGTGTCACGGGAGTCACTTTGCGACTATCAATAGAAATGGCATCCTTCTGTTCTATCATTTCATCTATTACTGATGCAGGCATCACTTTTACATTGATTTTCAAGGTATACTTGCTGCCATCCTGTTTCAGAAGAACACTTTGGTTGTTGAAGTCTGGAATAATATCCATCTTTTTGATGCGATTGGCAAGTTCATCGATCTGTTCCTGCAATTTATCAATCTGTTCCTTCAATTTATTAATCTGACTTTGCAATTTATCGATTTTGCTACTCAATTTTTGTTCCACTTCATTAAGCAGTCCCTGGAATTTGTTTTCCAGTTCTGTCAGCTTTTCAGCCAGTTCCTCGTCGGTAATGCCCTGATTGCCGGTTAGGTTATCTATCTGCTCTTGCAGTTCTTTTATTTTAGCGTTCAAGTCATTAATCTTGTTTAGCAGTTCGGCTTTGGCGGTTTCCAATGCTTCTCTCAGTTCTTTCAACTGAGCTTCGCAATCGACATCGCAACCGCCCCCATTGTTTCCGTTCTGTAAATCCTCTATTTGCTTTTCGATAGTGGTAACCCTTTCTTCAAGACTGGTTATCTGCTCCTTAAGTTCGGTGTAACTGTTTTCTCCCGCTTTCAGTTGGTTACGTATGATTTCCAATTGACCGTCATAATCTTTTTGGCAGCTGGTCATTAAAAAACAGCTGCTTCCTGTTAATAGTAGCATGACTATAAACAGAAACATTTTTGAATTTCTTTTCATAACTAATTTTGTTTTAGGGTAAAACGTTTGATATTTTGTTCTTCTTTCAAGCTACATACCAGCAGTGCACCGTTCCGTTCGGCAATGATATAGCCGTCCAGTCCTTCCACCACCACTTGTTTCTCTCCGGCAGTGTGCACAATACAGTTATGGCAGTTGTGCAGGCTGATGTTATTCCCCACACCTGCATTTCCGTGTTCGTCCTGCGGCAGCAGGGTTCTTAGCGAACCCCAGCTGCCCAAATCACTCCAGCCGAATTCGGCAGGCAGTGTATAGATGCTTTCCGCTTTCTCCATTACAGCGTAGTCTATGGATATTTTTTCACAGGTGGGGAAGAGTCTTTCTACAGTGTCAGCCTCTTGTGCTGTGTAGAAATCCCGGCTCATTTCGTCCATAATAGCAGCCAGGTCCGGAGTAAACTTGCGTATGGCATCGGTTATGGTATTTACGTTCCACACAAAAATGCCGGCATTCCAAAAGTAGCTGCCGTGGGCAACGTATTCTTTGGCAGTTTCTACATCCGGCTTTTCTTTGAAAGCGCCTACCTTGTATATTTCAGTACCGTTAATCTGTTCCGCAGCCTGTATATATCCGTATCCGGTTTCCGGACGGCTGGGTTTGATGCCTATCGTTACAATGGAACAGTTTGTGGCGGTAAAATCGAGTGCACAGCGCATTACCCGTTGAAACTCACCGGTGTTTATCACCAGCGCGTCCGACGGAGTTACTACGATATTTGCCTGCGGATGCTGTTTCTTTATCTTCCAGCAGGCGTAGGCAATGCAAGGTGCCGTATTGCGGGCAGTCGGTTCTGCCAGGATGTTGCATTCGGGCAAATCGGGCAGCTGTTTTTTTACAATATCCGTATATTTCTCGCTGGTCACTACCCAAAAGTTTTCCATTGGGCATAGTGGTGCAAATCGCTCTACGGTAAGTTGTATCAGTGACTTGCCGCATCCCATTACATCAATAAACTGTTTGGGATATTCAGGTGTACTCATCGGCCAGAATCGGCTTCCGATGCCACCCGCCATGATCACAATATGATTTTCCATCTCTTTTTAATAGTAAATTTTGATAATGTATGTTTATATCAATGAATAGCACAACCTATGGTTATGATTTCAATGTCCGTAATTGCTTTTAAAGAATGCAGGGTATTGGCAGGTATGCTGATAAAGTCTCCACTGCTACATGTTATCTGTTCCTTGCCAACTGTCATTATCGCATCTCCTTTTTGAAACAGGAAGAATTCTTCCATGGTGGGGTGTAGGTGCTCTTCTGCTGCTTCTCCGGCTTTTAATCGGGTTACGGCAATTTGGGTGAGGGGAGTGGATGTTTCCTGACTGTTGAGTAATACCCGTTTCTCACCGATGCCATGGGTAGTAATGATGATAGGTAATTTTTTTATATTTTTTTTATGATAGGCATGATCTTTTTGTTCCATATGTGAATAGCTGGAAGTATGGTAATTATAGTAAGGATACTTGTTACTATGCATAATAGAAAGCTTAACCGTATACTTTCTATTTCTATATGCGTTAATTTGCTGACTATAAAAATTATAGCTCTATATACAGGCTCTTGGAAAGCAAAAATTACCAATGAATTAACACCTAAAAATTCTATAACTCTGTTCTTCTTTATAAGAATAGATAACTGCCAATATAGGAATATTCCAATTAATGCTATAGGAACATACAAGTATGCATTTTTTAAATAAAGTGTTGCTAAATCTGCACCTGTAAAAGGATAGAGTACTATTTGGAGCATTCCACAAATAAAAATACTGATAGCTATTGGAATTTTGCTATTGTAACTTGTTTTTATCTTGTTTTTTGTAATATGCCCTATTCCATAAAATATCATTCCAATCATTGCTGCTCCTATTCCAAATGGTGCAATATAGGTGTACTTTCTTAAAAGAAATCCTATAATATATATTAGTATTATTGTAATAAATATTTTAGTATTATTTTTTATTTTGGCAATAAAGTAATATAATAATTCTATTGAAAATAGACAAGGAATAAACCATAGAGCACCATTGAACATCATATATTTTAAATTATAAGTGCCATAGAATAGACCTATTAATTGGCTGGCTGGAGTTACCCCCCCCCTTGTATGTCTCTCTATAACAAGCCAATACGTAAATGTTGTCAGGTAAAAAATACCATATGGTATTATAAGAGTTTTAAATTTTGATTTGATAAAATTTGTTATGCTATTATATTTGTTTTCATTAAAGAGCATACCAGAGATGAAGAAAAAAATAGGAATGTGGAATCCCCAAATATAGGTTTTAGTCCAACCAATATGACTAATATGGCCAAATACAACAAGAAAAATTGCAATTCCTCTTAAAATATCAATAGTGGGATTTCTTTTCATAACTTAGCAAGTTAAAGATTGACTGATTCTTTTGTAAAACGCCTAACATGACGCTTTGCAGTATAAATGGGAAAATAGTGTTCCTTTCGTCGCTCCATATATATTGTAACTGGTTGATCTGTTCATAGCAAGATACTGTACCTAAATTAATATGGAATTAACTTCAAAGAGTTCTTGTTTTATTCATGTTGTGGTAAATAAAAGTTATTTGTTGTCATTTAGTATATTACTATATAAAGCAACCATTTGCTTGATTTTATTATCCCATGAAAGTTCTTCTTGTCTTTGAATGCAGTTGGTCGAGAAAGTTCTTAGTATTTCTCTGTCTTTTTCTAATGTATTCAGGATGGATGCAAATTCTTTTACAGATTGTTTTGGTGTAGATAAATCAATCTTTATACCTACTTTATCATTAACACAATCCCCGTGTCCACAAGTATTGAAACATAAAACAGGTAATAGATTATTAAATGCTTCAAGTATGACATGTGGTGTGCCTTCTGCAATACTGGTAAAAAAGAAAAGGTCACATTGCTGCATGAGACTTTGTACTTTTTCATGAGGAACTTTTTCATACCAAACGCATTGCTTTTGAATTGATAATTTCTCTGATATTTCTTTAAATGGTTGCTCTTCTTCTGCGCTTCCTCCTACAATATGCAATTTGATATTTGGATTTTTACAAGCAGCTAATGTCTCTAATGCAATTATTAGTTGTTTGGTAAATATGAATCTTCCTACCCAAAGCACCTCTAAAGGTCTGTTTTTCTCAAAACTGCGGCTAATGTTATTAGCTGTGATATCACATCCGGATTCATTAATTAAGATGGGAGTACATTTAAAATATTTTTTTATCGCATTAGCAGAATCAGTAGATGCAGCGATTATAAAGGAGGCTTTTTGTGCAGCTTTATGTACTCTGGTGGCAAAACGTAATTGATTTTTATTTATTAGATTTTTTATTTTTATAAATAAGACTTTTTGCCAAGTTGCGCCATCTAAATATGCTATAGGGAATGCCTCTTTTGCATTTGTTGGTCCCCATATAAAAGGTTTATCTAAACTCCATAGATATCCGGGCTCTCTAAAGCCGATCATATTGAGCTGATGTATGATGTCTATGTTATTTTCTTTAATAATTTGTTTGGCTATAGCTAATGTTTTTTGTTGCCATTTTTTGTAGTGAATATAAAAGCGCCAATCTCCTTGATTCCAGCACATTTTTCTTATTTCATCTGATACTGGATTATAATAGAAATGCATGTTTTTGGCTTGAGGAAGAGTTGGGAGTACAGCCTCAATTTTTTCTTGAAACTCTCCTTCTGTGATAATGTATAACTCACAATATTTAGCAAGATTTACACACCAATTCCAAGCCATTCCTGGTTCACTTCCCATATTTGGGGAACAAGCATATGCATTGATTAGTATAGATAACATAGTTATTTAGGTGTTTTTTATAAAAAACTTAATTATATATTTGTTCTAGGTAAGCTATATGTTTGTCTTTTTCAGTATTATTATTGAATCTATCTCTTATTTTTTTTGCAGGCACTCCTCCCCAAATTTCACATGGAGGAACATTTTGTGTAACAACAGCTCCTGCTGCAATGATAGCACCTTTGCCTATTGTTACTCCTCCAACAATTGTTGCATTGTGACAAATCCAAACATCATCTTCTATATATGTGATGCCGCTATCTCCTCGTTCTCCATTCCAAATTAATTCTCCTGGAGTGCTAAATGTATGGTCGTTTTTTCCAACAAAGCAAACTCTGCCAGCCATGAGGATATTATTTCGGAATATAACACTAGTTGCTATATTGCAATATTCTCCAAATTGTACATTATGCCCCATTTCTATTTTCATGCCTTTAGCAAAAGAAGTATGAGGCATTACTCGTACAAATCCTTTGTATTTGACCCAAGGATATTTAATATGAAAACAATACCATGTGCGGGCTATGTTCAACAAATATCGTATTATAAATTTGAATTTGGATTCACCTAATATTGTGTTGTGATAATTTATTCTCATATGCTATTTCTCTATTAGTTGAATAACATTGTTTATCAGTTGATCAAAACGTTGTGGCATCATATTTTTGCGTTGTTTTAGTGGCAACTTAACAGGAGTAGAAATATTTTTGATTTCTGTTGCTAATAGTGTCGTAAATGTTTTTTTGTCATGCGGGTTGAATGTGCGTCCGTTTATACCTTCTTTAATTAGGCATTGTGAACCGGCTAATTCAGAAATTAGACAACGACATCCTCCTTGTAAAGCTTCGTTTGTTACTGCTCCAAACGCTTCTTGCCATGATGCAAGGACAAATAATTGCGCTATATTGTACCAAGCATATAATTCATGCCCTGTTTTTTTCCCAAGGAATAATATATCTTTTCGATCTTTAGCAATCTCCTTTAATTTTGTCATTTCAGGTCCATCACCTATTATAGAGAATATGGTATTACTTTCTTGTATAGATAAGTAGGCTTGCATAACCATTCTTAAATTTTTTAGTTCAACAAGTCGTCCTACATATAAAAGTATTTTTTTCCCTTCAAGATTGAATTCTTTTATTATGCGTTCACTGATAGGCAGGCATGCTTTTAATTCTGCTTCAGCTCTGTTGTCATCGCATATTATAGGAAAATATGTGCCTTTTCCATAATGTTTTCTATAATAATCAACTACACGGGGTTCTACGTTTATCATATCATCTACTAACGGTAGCATTAGTCGTGTCGCTAATTTATGTTTCCATGAAAATTGGTTATGATTGGCTATCATATCATAACTGTCATCTACAGTAATAATGAGTCGATATGATTTTCTGAAAGTTAATTTGAGCCACCAACGATAAATAATGGCTATAATTGTGACTATGCCAAATTCATGCGGGATAATTATATCATATTTTTTGCTTGTTAAAATTTTGAGAAAATCTTTTTTGCTTTTTATTACTTTTGGTTTAAAAAGCATAAGATGTTCTAGAGATTTACTTTTGAAAGCTTGATTACAGTCTCCGTTGTACATCGTTACAATATCTGTTTCGTAACGTTCGGATAGAGTGTTAAATAAATCTACTCTATAAGGTGGAATAAAAGGATGGTATAATAATACTTTCATTTATAATATGGTTGTGTTATTATGATTTGAAATATTTTTCTTCATTTTTTTTAATTTTCCAAATCCAAGGACAAATAGCATGTAAGTTAGTTGTAATGTAGTGAAAAATGGCAATGAATAAGCCATAATGACGATATTCATAAATAAAAAATTGTTCAGGCTGTATTCCGGTTGGTTTTCGTAGTGCTTTCCATCTCACCCGAAGAGGCTTGGAACTATCACGCCATGTATCTGGCTGTTCATGAAGATCGCATTCTCCTAATATTTCTGGAGCTACCATATTTTTCAATCCTGCTTCTATAACTCGATAGCCATAATCATTATCTCCTATTGCATGCTGAAAATATGGGTCATTAGTGCCTACTTGTTGATATACATATCGAGGTATTAATACTATATTACCATTAATGAGTTCACATGGTTGTAAACGACCATTAGGGGTAAGTAAACCTTTTGTTTTTGTACGTCCTCCATAAGTTATTTCTTTGTCATTACCTATTGCAGAGGTGCTTCCTATTATAACGCTTTTATTTAGGCATTCATTAGAAGATAGTAATAGCTGTTTTATTGCGGTCGGTTTTAAATAGGTATCATCATTTAACCATAAATAAAAATCATAGTCTTTTTCTTTTATTGCAGCTTGCCAAGCCATGTACATACCACGGTTCCAGAATAGATTACCATCTCCTTTTATAATATGTACTTGTGGAAACATCTTGCCAACAGCTTCCGCGGTTCCATCAGTACACCCATCATCGGTGAGGAATACATCTAATTCAAAATTATTAAGAAGCGGTTGCTTAAATAAATTGGTTAAGCATAAAATTGTTTTTTCTTTACGGTTGAAGCAAGTAATTAGTGCTGCAATTGTTTTCATTTTTATTGTCTATTCATTAATATTTTTGATGAAGCGGGCTGGATTACCTGCCCAAATCTGATTATCAGGTATTGATTTAGTGACAACAGAACCAGCTCCTACAATGGAATTCTTTCCTATTGTTACTCCTTTAAGTATAATAGAGTGAGCACCTATAAAAGCATTCTCTTTTATGAGTATCGCCTTTGTTTTTCTAAATTTTATATCTTCTGCACTATTGCGTAATATGGGGTCTAATGAATGGAAATCAGTATCATATATGCAAACACCTCCGCCAATTTTTACACAATTTTCTATCGTGATTTTTTTTGTGCAAATGAGTGCTGTTTGCGATATTCCTACATTATCACCAATAACTAATTCTCCTTCTCTGTCTACGAATATAGTACATTTTTGATAACAGCCTATCGGGTTTCCTTTAACACCATTATTCATGATGAAGTTTTTCCCTATATAGCATTTTCCTCCACGAGCAATCATGATGTATGGCACTCCATTTGTCTTATATTGACAGAACTGAATATTGTTACCTTTCATAATCCACCATGTACATACATGATTCCAGAAATGTGAAATATAATTTATTAATTTATTAATTTATTAATAGTTTTGTACAAGAAGTAGAGTATCATATAATTTCACTTGATTTTATAAACGAATAAGCATCTTCTGGAGATAAATTCCACCATGAAGATTTGCTTTCTTCTTGAGAGATATTTCTATATTTTATAATTTTAGCAGGGACACCTGCAACTATTGCATAGTCAGGAACATCTTTTGTGACTACTGCACCTGCAGCAATAACTGCTCCATTTCCGATATGCACTCCGTCTAAAATAGTGACACGGGCTCCTATCCATACATCATGTCCAATATTGATAGGTTTATTTTCTTCAAAATCTAAATCTCGTGTTATAATCTTTATTTTAAAGGGATTTTGTGTTTTATAAAAAATGGGAGAGGTAGAGAATAAACTTAGTGGGTGGCTTCCTAAGCCGCATAGGCAATTACTGGCAATAGAACAATAATTGCCTATTGTAGTATTTTGGATTTTTCCATTAGGACCTATATATGTATATTCTCCTATATATGAATGATTTATTGTGCAATTTTCGAAGATGTGAGAATGCTGTTTAATAATTGTATCTTCTGTAAAACAGCATCCATTATCGATTATTGCATGAGGAAACCTTTTATTATTTATGATATCTCTAGCACCCGAATTTGCTAATTGCATTAGTTTCTGTATTAATCCAAAAGGAAGAAATATTAATCTTAATATTATTTTTTTCATCGTATAATAGTATAAAACCAATTTTTATATTCTCTATTAGTCATGTTTCGAAATATAGGAGAATAGCAAAGACTAATAAATATCCATAAAAACAGATAGTTTAAATCAAATTTGGAAAAATCTTCAATCCATGCAAACATCCATCTAAAAGCGATATAAATGCCTATGATAGGTATGAAAATATTTTTACTTTTTGTTATAGCGAGGTAAGATGCTCTCCAAAATATAGACATATAGATTATAACACCTATGATACCAAAATAATTGAATATATTTAGGATAGATGTTTCACAACTTTGTCTTTCTCCTCTTTTTAAATTAAGGGCCTTATCTGCCCAATCTTTAAAGAATAAGGAATCATAACCTCTGGCTATAGAACGACCAATTATAATATAATTATTTTTGATTGCAGATTGTATTTCTTCAGCGTATAGGAATGTACGTGTATCAACCAATGCTGAATATTCTTCTCCTGCATCATTTTTCATCTTGATTTTATTTTTGATATTAAGTTCCTCTTCTATATTAAAAATATTGAAAGTATTACTTGCTCCTAAAATAAAGAATATTATAGGACTTATAATCATACTATAGGCAATCCATTTTAATATTTTTTTTCTTTTCCAAAATTGTGGATATAGAGATGCTGATACACCTAACAATATGCAAATTGAAAATTTTATTATGTCACTTCTCGAGTCACTTCCTAAAGTTAGTGTGATTAAAAATGCAATTATTGTTATTAATAAAAATTTTATATTTCCTTTTATCAAAGGCATAGACAAGGATAAAAAAGTGCAAGGAACTAAAAAACGTCCGAAAGCATCAGAAGTGAGAAATGGAGTTAAAATTATTAATATAATCCAGGCATATTTAAACCAACATTTCAACGTTAATGTCAATTCACTAGGACGTGCATATACAAATGTGGCTAATACTAACGAGAAAACCATTAGGTTGTCAATTAATAATTTCCAATCCCAATAGTTGTCTGTCATGAATACGGCCCCATATATTGTAGAAAATCCAAGGTAAATTAGGAAAATTTTTATAGGTAGTATTGTGTAATTAACAGGTTGTAACTTAATAAATAAAAATAATATGACACTTTGTAAAGTCCACCACACAAAAGTATTAGCTATAGGCAATGAACACCATTGCAATATAGAGGAGATACTAATGAATAATATTGTATAGGGTAATATTTTTCTTAGTTCCATAATAATTGGTTACCAATAACAACCGCCTTCTACTTGCATCGCATTTTTAGACTGTCCTTCTTTACCTGGTCTTATCCAATATTTATTCATCAAAGAGGAATAGCTGCCATAAGGGATACCCCATTCTTTGACACCATAATTGGGATCTTCCCACCGTTTTCCTTTAATTCCGAACAATAATTGTAAACTTCCACCAAGGTGTATTGCTTTTTTCCCTTGTTTTTTTGCATATGCAGCCAATGGAAAGCCATAAGCACCGCAGCCTATAAGGCATATTTCATAATCTATTTTATCCATTTCATTTTTCATCCAATCAAGAGCTTCAAACCAGTCACTAAAGCGCTTATCATCTCCTCCAAGACTTTGTACAGCTTTTATGACATGAAAATCTTTAAATTGAGGCAGCATTGTAGGATTGTTAAATAGCACTTCTCTTTGATTATACTGTTTTGAAATAGCTTCTGCAAATGGATGAATAACAAGTATTTTCTTGTTTTCTAATGCTTTTGTCCATGGTTGTTTACTCCAAAAAGGTTCTAATAAACGTAATGCTATAAATTGGCTATTTCTAAGTTCTTTTTGAAAAAAAAGTTCTTGAGGTCTCCATGTGCCTAAAATATCAACTAAAGGCATAATTTCAATCATCATTTCAGAAAATTTGCTCACATTTTCTATAGTGGCAGGGAAAAAACCTGAGCATGAAAATATTTCTTCTAAACCTTTTGAATTCCACCACCACTGAGGAGAAGTACCTTTTATAAATCCGATAATATTATTTTTATATTCTTTAATCCCTTTGTAATTGGATATTGCATTTAGTTCTGTACTTCCAAAACGAGCAATCATGCACGGTTGATTGTTACTTAGTAATTCATAAATAACTCTTGAAGCTTCTTCTGGATCCTCAATTCCTTTAGGTGATAATTGTTGATTAGAAAATATATGAGAATATATTTTTCGACTTGCTTTAAGAGCGAATTCAAATGGTTTGTTCATATGTATTTTTGTTTTTAGTATTGTTGAAATATAGGACCTTTAGGGAAGGTGTTATATTTTAATTAATATATTTATTTCAGTATTTGTATTATGACAGTATGAGTTAGCCGATTTTTTTAAGAAGATACATAGCTATTCCTTTATTGTAGATGCTGTTAATTTCTTAGTTTGATTTTCTGAATTAATTTTTGTAGTATCAGTTTTTCTTCTTTGTTGATAATTGCTAATATTGATATAATGAAGAATATAAAATAAATCATGACAGATATAATTAATGCCAGAAAATTGTTGCATGGATAATATGTTGAAAAGCCAAACATTATCGCTGTAATAACTATAAATATTAAATTAAGTGGAAATGTTATGGTTTTAAAATATGAAGAATATGAAATATTACAATATTTTTTTGCATAATACAAAGTGTTTACCATCAAAAAAATACGTGATATGAAAAGAGCTACATATAAATAATAAGGCGCAAATTTGTTAAGAAATAGAATATATGTAAGAAAGATTGGAAGTAAGTTTATTATTAGTTCCCATTTACTCATGTTTTTGATAAAACCAACAGAACGAACAGCATTAGTATAAGATAAATATTGAAGTTCAACAAAATAGCAAATGATTATTAATCTAATAAAAAGAACAGTCCATTCAGGTACATTTTTCAACCAACAAGTCATTATATATGGGGTGTAAAGGAAAATAGGACATGCAACCATACCATATAATATTGTTGTTGCTCTTGTTGATTCAGCAGTTGCTTTTTGAAGCAAAAAAAGATCTCTTTTTCCTGCACTTTTCCCTATGATAGGATTTATAGCTTTAATAAAATTATTAGATAATGTTAGAATTTGACCATTAATTTGGTTTGTAATGCCTTGAGCTGCGTTTAATAATGCTCCAAAAAAGTGATTAATTATTACTCCTAATCCGTATTGCCCGATCATAGAGGAAGAAGTTGACAAGAAGATCCATCCTGCAAAGGATGTCATGTCTTTCATTATAGCTTTATTCCAATATTTTTTTGGATCTATTCTACACTCTTCATAATGGCGGTGGCAATATATACGCATAATAGTAAGGGTTATGAGAGGAATACAGGCCATTAAAGAACCATATACGATGAGTTTATCGCTAGTACTATATACACAAATAAAAGCAACAATAAGTTTTAAAAGTGATTCAAAAATGCCGACTATAGCATAGTATTTCATGTTCTCATGAGCATTCATTACAGCATCATACGGAACAGTCATTACAGTAAACATTGTGCTGACAATCAAGCTGGCATAAATTACTTGAGCTGCAAATATGCGTCCTTCAGGTATATTTAGTATGCCATTGAAAAAGAAATATCCAGCAATGATTAAAAGAATTGCTATGATAAAAGATATGACAAGATGAAGAATGAAGCTAACGTTGAAAATACTTTTTTGTTTTTCCTTATTACCTTCTCCTTCTGAATAGGACATGAATCTTTGTGTTGCGCTTGCCATGGCTGCATTAAGAAATCCTAACATGGCAATTGAGCCTCCTACGATGTTGAAAATACCAAAATCTGATGCTCCTAAAGAATTCAATATAAGACGAGTAGTGTATAATGAAATGAACATCGTGATGCCCATTTTTGCATACAAAAACCCCGTATTTTTTATTATACGGTTAGCAGTAGATGACATATATTTAACCTTGAAAAAATATAGAATAGTTTTGGTTGTTATAGAATACGCTACGCTTTCGCTTATCCCAAGCTCAAAGGATAAACGAAATCCAAAACAATAATTGATAAATGTCCTGCAAAATTACAGATTAATCATAAAAAAACAAAACTTTCCGAAGAAAAAAGCATATGAAAGAGGTAATGTATCTTCTTCGGAAAGTAATGATTTTTACTCTTTCAGCTTAGGAAATAAAGTCTTTACCCCTTCCCGATAGATACGTTGTGCGTTTTCCGGTGTCGTGAACTCTTCAAACCCTCTCAGAATCCTGTCATAGACGCTTACTTCATAATTATAGAGCCCTTTTTTATGTTGTTGAAGTGGGTGGGGCTTATGTGGCAAGCCTCACGGAGCTGGTCTTTGGTGATTTTAAGCTGTTTCATTTCCTTTTCGAGGAATTCGCTGAACTCAGGGTGGTTGGTAGCTAATCTGTAATGTTGCATAATAAAAATGTTTTTAGTTAATTATATAAAAATATATAAATCCCGTACCCATATAGTGGGTACGAAGAATATGGGTACAAAGGTATACCTTTGCAACAGTTTTTAAAACAATTTAAAATATAAATGCTATGAAAGCACATAAAACTACTCTTTCCGTACGGGAGCTGCAAAAGACCATAGGGCAGTGGAAAGGTCGGAAAATTACGGATTCCACCATTGCAAAGCTGTTGGAACTGATGTTGGGGATGACCGCCTACATGAACGAGGATGCGGTTTATCCCGTGGAGAATTTCTATGATATCAGCAAGGCGCTGAAGTTTAAGAACGCGCGGTATCTGGTGGAAGCGGTCAGGTTGAGTGGAGCGTTCGGCATCGTACCCGGCGACAATGTGTACGGGATGAGCTCGTTCTATTCCTACCTCTGGAAAGAGAAGGAAAAAACGGATGATTCTGCGGAAACTTTACCGGTAACTTTACCGGTAAAATTACCGCAGGGGGATATATATAATATATATACTATACAGGATAATAAGAATAATACATCCTCCGGAAGGATTTCTTCTGCGGAAAAAAGCCTGGAAGCCGCACGTAATTTCTTCCACCTCATCAACAAAAATCCGATGGATAAGATGCGGATTTTCACTCCGCTCATCGACGGCTTCCAGCAGAAGGAGGGACTGGCGCGCGAAGATGCCTGCGCCAACCTGGTGTACCTGGTGAACGAATTGCTGGTGCCTTACTTCGCAAGCCAGGAACGCTTTATGAAATCCACCCATGTAGGGCGGCTGTGCTGGCTGAGCAACCTGCTGAAATCCGCCGGCGGGCTGCGGATGCTGAAAGATGCCACGGATGCCGGAAGGCGGCAGCGGGTACAGAACCTTGCCGACATGCGGAGCGAACAGCGCAACAATCATCCGCTCTGCGAGTTTGAGTGGACGGATAAGGAAAGTGGCCTGCGCTTTTACGACGACCCGCTGGAAGGGATGGTGAACATACCGGACAATGCACCGCCCCGCCCGGGAGCGGGAGCGGAGTGGAACGTGCTGAGTGGAAAATGGGGGAGTTGTGAGTTATGAGTTATAAATTATAAAATTTCGGAGGATGAAGCCGTTTTATTATTTGAGTGATTTTCCCGAGCGTAGAAGAGCGGGGAAGAATTATATAGCAGAGTGTCCCAAGTGCGGGAAAAAACATCTTGCCATTTCGCGCGATACGGGATTGTACTGCTGCTTTTATGCGGGGTGCGACTTTCACGGGAAACTGAAGGACTTCTGGACAGAGCGCAGAAACACGGGATGGCAGGATGCCGGAAGTCCGGCGGGAGCTTCGCCGATGGCGAAGGGAAGTGCCGGGAAAGGAGAGCCGGGCGGTATGGCATCGGCAGGCGGAGGGAACGCCGCATTTGAGGTGTCGATGATTCCAGAAGACTACAAGCGGCTGTCGCCTGAGGTTATCGCCAAAATCAAGCCGCTGACCGATGACCCGGAGACTTCCGATACCGGACAGCTTGCCGCCCGCCGTTATCTTGCCGACATGGGAATCTCGTTGAAAACAGCCATCGACGCACGTATCGGCTGCCTGGTGCACCGCTGCTTCGGAGGCAAGGACAGCAAGGACGGAAAGGATAAAAAGAATGCTGCGGGGATGATGTACCAGTGCATTGCCTATGTGAACTATATCAACGGGCAGCCCGTCAACGTGAAGTACCGCTCGTGCGACGCCACCGCTTCCGGCTATACCAAATGCTGGAGCCAGGATTCGCCCACCACGCCTTGTCCGCCTTACAACATCGACTGTATCAACCCGCTGCTGATTGCCGAAGAGAATATTCCGCGCCTGATTGTCACTGAAGGGGAAAGGGATGTGCTGACTTTGCGCGAGGCGGGCTACCCGTATGTCATCAGCGTGCCCAACGGCGCGGCAAGCGACCTTTCCAAAGGTTTCGAGGCTTTCCGCCCCTGGCTGGACCGGGTGCAGGAGCTGGTGATTTGCGGCGACAGCGACCTGCCCGGAAGGACGCTTGTGAAGCATCTTGCCGACTATTTCGGTACGCGATGCCTGTTCACCGTCCTGCCCGGCGGCTGCAAGGACATATCCGACGTGCTTGTGGCGTACGGCGCCGATGTGGTGCGCGAGATTATCGGCTCGGCATGCCCGCACCGTACGTCGGACATTATCACCGTGAGCGAACGTGCGGATGAGATTATGAACGTGCTGAACGGCAATTACGACCACGGCTACGATGTGGGTTACGGTCCGCTTACCGACCGGGTGTTCCATCCAACCGACCAGGGCGGACTGATAATTGCCACCGGAAAGCCCAACAGCGGTAAGACGGATTTTCTGAACGACCTGACCTGCCGCCTCATGGCCAAGACGGGACGTAACGTGTGCTACCTCTCCTTTGAGGTTCCCGACAAGAACAAACACATGGCAAATCTTATCCGCCTGATGCTGGGCAAGGTGAACACGGCGGCATACACCCGCGAACAGTTGCAGCCCATCGTCTCTTTCCTGGACGGGCACATGGTGCATCTGGACCTGCACGAGGTTTCGCCCACGCCCGCTAACATCATAGAGCGCGCGGAGCGGGTGAAACGCGCCATGCCGTTGAAGTATCTCATCATCGACCCGTACCTCTTCATGGAAATGGAAACCGGACGCTACAACACGGAGACGCAGGCCATTAAGGGCATGCTGACGCAGATGCAGGCGTGGGGGCGTAACAACGGTGTCTGGGTGATTATCGTGGCGCATCCCCGCAGCCTGAAAAAACTGAACGGGAAGAACGAGCTGGAGGAGATAGATATGTACACCATTTCGGGCAGCGCCAACTGGGCGAACCTTGCCGATTTCATCTTTTCCATAAGCCGCATCGAGGAGCCGGACAGGCGCTATACCCGGCTCGATATGCTGAAAGTGCGCGACCAGGATTTGTGCCGGACGGGAAGCGTGCTGTTTGTGAGGCAGCCGTGCGGGCGGTATGACGAACGGGAATCGGAGGAGCAGATAATGATCGAGATGCAGGGGAGGGTTCTGGATAAGGACAGGCTGCCGTGGATGGGGCTGGTAACCCCGTGAGTTTGCTCTTGAAAGACCGGGTGTTTGCTCCCGGAATGCCTCATGTTTCAGGCTGGAATGCCCGGAGTTTCAGATGCAAACTCCGAGCATTCGGCTTTTAAACGCCTGGCTTTTCGGAGGCTACGGTTCTCCCAATGCTTCTACGATGACGTGCACCTGAATCGGAGTGTAGCACTTGGCATTGGGAAGCATGCCGGTGGCGGCAAGCTGTTCTAGGAGTCCGGGCTTGAAGGCTATCCAACGGTTGAGCTTGCGGACGGCTGCCTTGGGCGTGATGCTGGGACTGTATAAGATTGCCAGCTCGCTTTTGCTGTAGCTGCGGGGGATGAAAGAGGATTTTTCCATGTTCTTTATTACTTGTTTTTATGATGTAAAGTTAGTGAAAATTAGTGGTTTGCGAAAGAAAAAAGGACAGTTTATCGCGTCGTAAGGTGTCATAAGTTGCAGAAAAACGCTTTATGGTGTGCAATGATGTGCGAAGGAGCGGAAAGGGGCGGAAGTGGGTGGGGAAGGTGTTATCTTTGTATCGCTGGTCAGAAGAAAGGGCCCCTTCGGATTGAGCGATGAATGATTTACAATTAACAATTAAAACTTAAGAATTATGGCAACAGCATTGGTGGTACGCGCACAGCGCTACAAGAAGATTGGCGACAAGACGTCTCCGTTGGTTTATATCCTGAAAAGAAAACCGCGCGACGCGAAGATGTATGATTTGAAACGCATCTCGGAAGAAATAGAGGCTTTGGGAGGTATGTCGGCAGAGGATGTGCTGCACGTGGGCAAGGCGATTGTGAGAAACATGCGCGAGAAGCTGACCGACGGCAACAGTGTCCGTCTGGATGATTTCGGTATCTTCCGCACTTCGTTTCACTGCATAGCAACGGAAAATCCCAAGGATTGTACGGTGAAGAATATTGACAAGGTACGGATTAATTTCAAGGTCGCCACTACGCTCAGACTGGTGAACGACTCGGTTGCCACCACGAAGGGCGCACCCAACAATATCAATTTCGAACTGGTGTCCGACGACAACAAGACTTCGGGCGGTAGCGGCAACGGCGGCGGAAATGCCGGCGGTGAGGAAGAGAATCCGTTGGGATAAGGATAAGGTATTTTGAATGATGAATTTTAAATTTTTAAATTGAAAAAAAAGAAGTATGGGAAAAAGTAAAGGTTTTTGGGATACGATTTTGAAAGTGGTAATTGCAGTGGCTTCGGCTGTGCTGGGTGTGTTTGGTGCGAATGCGATGACATTTTAGGAGATGAGAGCGATTGACCTGATAGTAATCCATTGTAGCTCCACGCGCGAGAACTATGCGTTGACCGAACAGGCGCTGGAGGCTTCTCACAGGCTTATAGGGTTCGACGGAACGGGGTATCATTTCTATGTGCGGCGTGACGGAAGAGTCCTGGCTACCCGTCCGGTAAGCAAAGTGGGGGCGCATGCGCGGGGCTACAATGCTCACTCGATAGGCATCTGTTATGAAGGTGGGCTGGACCGTTACGGAAATCCGAAAGATACGAGGACAGAGTGGCAGCGACATTCGCTGAGTGTGCTGGTGGGAAAGTTATTACAGGAATATCCCGGTGCGTGTGTAGTGGGGCACAGGGATCTCAGTCCCGACCTGAACGGAAACGGGGAAGTGGAACCCATGGAGTGGACCAAGCAATGTCCCTGCTTTGATGTAGGGAAGGAATTCTGATAGCGGGATGCTGAAAAGGCTGTAGGGTGATAGTAAAATCATCGTACAGCCTTTTCTTCTTGTTGCCTCCTCTTCTGTATCTCTTTCGTTTTCTGTATTTCTTTTGTCTTTTTGTTCTTTTGTCCTTCCATTCCCTCCCCCTTTTTCTCGACAAATCCTATAGGTACATCCACATGCGCGCACCCCAACATATCCAGCCGCACAGCAACTTTACTTTTCCCGTTCACAGTGATAAGCTCCCCTTCGAGTCCGGCAAGCGGCCCTTTTATTACTTTCACGGCATCGCCGGGAGCCAGCCGGGCGCTGCACATTTCCACCGCTTCGGGACTGTAATCGAGCATGAAGCGGAACCGGTCCATCTGTTCGTCGGGGATGACGGCAGGGGTGCTTTCGCCGCGCAGTACCATATAGCGGCTGACTGCCTGCAGGCTCAGGGGGAGCGGCCGTTCCTGCGGAGTGACATGCACGAATATCATCATGGGAATCACAAGACGGTCTACCCGTTTGCGGCGGTCGCTCCACTGGCGAATCTCGCTCTGGACGGGCAGGTAGCACTCAATACCCATAGCGGCAAGCCGTTGTGCAGTCTTTTTCTCAAGGCACGACTGTACATAGGCCACCAGCCATTGGCGGGGTGCTGTATTGGTTTTTGTTTCTATGTGATTCGTATTCTGCATTGTTTTTTACGTTCGGTTGGGTTAAAAAGTATGCCGGGCAGCAGCGCTCTGCTGCCACAGCATACAAGCAAACAAACAAAAAATAAGCCCGGAAACAAGGACAGCATTGCATGTAGAAGTTCCCCAGGCTTATGGGGTGAATATCTTATTTCGAATCGGAAGTATCGCCATAACCGTACCCGTAGCCATAGCCGTATTTCTTGCCATAGCCGTAGTACCTGCCGTACTTGCCGTAGCCGTAATAGTAGCCGTACTTCTTCTTTTTCATGTCCAGGCCGTTGATAACGGTGCACAGACCGGGCAAACGCTTGTTGGCGTACAGCTCGTTGATGAGCTGGTAGTCGTTCTTATGCGTATAGTCGGCACGGCATACGTAAACGCTGATGTCGGCAACGCGTGCTATGAGCTGCGTGTCGGTGACCATGCCGATAGGGGCGGTGTCGAGCACGACATAGTCGTAGTCTTTTTTCAACAGTTCGATGGCATCGTCCAGGGATTTGCGTGCCAACAGCTCCGTGGGGTTGGGCGGGATAGTTCCGCCGGGCAGGATGTTGAGGTTGGCAGACAGGTCCGAAGACTGTATCATGCTTCGCAGGTCTGTACTTTGCGGAGCAACCAGATATTGGGTGATGCCGCGTTCCTTGTGCGAAATATGGAATACTTTGTTCAATCCCGGCTTGCGGATATCAAGTCCCACAATGACTACTTTCTTACCCAATAGCGCCAAGCTGACAGCGAGGTTGGAGGCGATGAAAGTCTTTCCTTCGCCACTTGTGGTGGAGGTGACGAGAATTACTTTCTTGTCAGGGTCGCCCAGCATGAAAAGCAGGTTGGTGCGCAGGCTGCGGAAAGTCTCTGCCATGATGTCGTTGTCGTTTTCGCGGACGGCAATGGCGTACTTTTCATCGGAGTCGTTCAAGGGAACATCGCCGATAACAGGAACACGCGTAAGTCTTTCGACATCAGAATGTCCTTCGATGCGGTAGCTGAGCAGGCTCAGTATATAGATGATGGCAACCGGAATGCCGAAACCGAGTACCAGGGCTGCCAGGTAAATTATCTTTTTATTGGGCGATATGGGTACATCATCCGCCAATGCGTCATCTATGATTTTAGCGTTGTTGGCGGTGGCGGCAAGCGCGATATTGTTTTCTTCGCGTTTCTGCAACAGTATCAGGTAAAGTCCCGCCTTGATTTCCTGCTGGCGCTGGATGCTGACAAAGCGGCGTTCCTGTGCAGGAGCATTGCTGATTTGACCGGCATATTTGCCTGCCTGGCGGTCGAGGTCGGCTTTAGTGATGAGCAATCCCTTGTATACGCTGTTGATGGTAGTCAGAAGGCTGGCATGCATATCGTCGATGTTGCTGTCGAGCCGGCGGACTACGGGGTTGGAGTCGGAAGAAGCGCGGCGCAGACGGTTGCGCTCCAGAATCAGTGCATTGTATTGGGATATTAAAGATGTGAGCGCTTCGTCATCTAAGCCTACATTGACCGGCAATGTAGTATTGGCATTCTCCGGTTTGTTAAGATAATCGGACAGATATTTTATCAGGTTCAATTGTGTGCCGTTTTCCACGCATAGCTTTTCGTATCCGGATTTTTCAGCAATGGCAAGTTTGGCATCACTGCTAAGGTCGGTCAGCCCGGATTCGCGTTTAAAACTTTCTAACTCCTGTTCGGTAGTTCCTAATTCCTGATTGATAATGGCGATACGTTCATCGATAAAGCGGGCGGTATTTTGAGCCACTTCATTCTTGTCGTCATTGGCATCGCGGTTGTATATCTCTACCAGTTTATTGATAAAGTCTTCGCCGCGTTTTTTATTCGTATTGCTTATTGATATGGTAGCCACAGAGGTGGTCTTGCTGGTAGGTTCAATGGCAAGTGCCTTGCGGTAGTTTTTTGCCACGGCAAGCGGATGTTGGATTGTGATTTCGAGCTTTCCGTTCTCTGTAATGGGAGCTTGTGAATTGGGCATAAAAGTTATAGTGCCTTTTTCACCGGACAATACTGCCGGCAATTCGGTAAAACTTTTATTGAAAGTCTTTTCCTCGTCGCTTCCCTTGCCGGTAGTTACATTAACTTCTATCTGTCCGTTTTTCTGATAGCCGACAGTGAGCAACATGGGTGCATCGAGCAGTTCTGCATCTTTGGGAGAATAGTGGACGAGTATAGGCGATGAGCCGTAAAGGTCTACGGTTTTGAAACCTTTGGAAGCCGTGTAGTCGATATAGAGTCCCAGTTCATTAACCACATCCTTTATCAAGGACTTGCTTTGTAAAATTTCTATTTCGTTGTCGATATTTTTTGACGGGTTGAGGAGTCCAAGGTCTTCGAGTCCTGAAAATTCGTTTCCTAACATGCCGCCTTTCTTCTCATCCTTGATAAGGATAGATGCATTGATATTGTAAGCAGGGGTGCTTTGTTTCAGGTAAATCCATGCACATGCCATACAGATAATGACTGATGCAACGAACCAAGGCCAGCGGATGATGTATTTGAATAAGATAGCTTTAACATCCGGCTGCTCTTCTTTTTCTTCTAATGTATCGTTGTAAAGTTCTTCTTTCATAGAATTTAAATAAACTATAATGATGACATTTAGTTGTCGTTATTTGATGATTGTAGTAATTAAACTTGCTAATGAAACGAGTGTTCCTACTATACTAATCCATATAGTGGTACTATTACTGATACCGGAGTTCTTGGAAATCGTTTTATTGGGAGTGACATAAAGTATGTCATTCTGTTGCAAATAGTAATAGGGCGAATTGATGATATCACTGTCGTTCAGGTTTAAGGTAATGATTTCGCGCTTTCCCTGATTGTCTTCCCGAATCAGTTTTACTTTGTCGCGGATACCATATACGGTCATATCTCCTGCCATGGCAAGTGCCTCGAATATGTTTACCTTTTCATTGGAGATGGTAAATGTGCCGGGATGGGCAACTTCACCGATAACGGAAATTTTATAGTTGACCATGCGTACGGTGACAATGGGTACTTCGCGGAATTGAGGTTGGAGTTTGTCTTTTATCAGTTGTTCCGCTTCGCTTTTTGTCAGACCGCCTATATGGATATTACCGATGATAGGGAAGTCTATGTTACCTTTATTGTCTACCAGATATTGTTGCAGTACAGGCTGGTTTGTCAGGTAGCTGTTCTCTTTGCTTAACGGACTTGTCACCGTCAAATTGAACGGTATGGCCAATTCCGGTTCTTCGGGGCAACTCACTACGATAGTAAGCAGGTCTTTCGGCATGATGCGTGCATCATACAACGGCATATCAGCTGTGCCGGTATCTCCGGCAGCAACTTCTTGCAGTGCATCCTGAAGATAAGGAACTTTTTTATAGCTTTGACACCCTGCCAGCAATAGCGGCAACAACAATAAAATAATCAGACTTTTTCTTTTTCTCATGTGTTTTGATTTTTAACTCTCAGCTTTCAACTCGTTTTAGTAGGCTTCTTTTTCTCCTTTTATCGCATTCTTCACGGTTTTGTAGATAATGTACAGGTCGAGCATGAATGTCCAGTGTTCCAGATACCAGATGTCACGCTCCACGCGTCCTTCCATTTGCCAGAGTTCCTTGGTCTCTCCGCGGAAGCCGGTGACTTGCGCCCAACCGGTGATGCCGGGTTTGACAAGGTGGCGTACCATATACTTATCAATCAGCTTGGAGTATTCTTCGGTATGTTTCAGCATGTGCGGGCGGGGACCTACTACGGACATGTCGCCTAACAGAACGTTGATGAACTGCGGCAGTTCGTCGATGCTTGTTTTGCGCATGAAATTGCCCAGACGGGTTTTGCGCGGGTCGTTTAAAGTAGCCTGCACCTTATCGCTGTCCTTGTTGACACGCATGGAACGGAACTTATAGCACCAGAACTCCTTGTTCTCTTCGCCGCTACGCTTCTGCTTGAAGAAGATAGGTCCGGGCGAGGTTATCTTGATAGCCAGTCCTATTATGATGAAGATGATAGGAAAGATTGTGCATAGGAACAATAGTGAGAACACGATGTCGAACAAGCGTTTTGCCAACCGGTTTTCGGGTTGCGCCAACGGTTCCTGACGAATGTCCAGTACGGGTACGCTTCCTATCAGTTCAAGGTGCATGCGCCGTTTCAGGTAGTTGCGTACGTTGGGCACGCTGTAAAAATGAATCAGGCTGTTTTCGCAGTAGCTGATGATGGGCAGAATCTCTTTGCTATGCGAGGAAGTAAGACCGCAGTACAGATGCTCGGCCTTACTTTTCTTAAGATAAGGGATTACTTCTTGGGGAGTGCCCAGATAGCGGCATTCCTTCGGATAATTGTCGGAAGGATGCTCGGCAAAATAGCCCACTACCTTGAAGCCGGAAGTAGGGTCGGCGGTCATCTCTTCGTAGAGTTCGACCATATTGGATCCGTCGCCCACAAGTACGACAGTACGACGGTTGCCTCCCTTGCGGCGGTATATCTTGACGAAATGTCTGAATATGAGTCTGTATAATACAAGCAGTGCAAGGAATGCCGTATAGAATATAACGAGGAAGCGTGTGGACAAGCTGCCGAAATGCACCAGCGTGATAAGGCTGATGAATACTACCGCATGGCAGAATGTATTGCGTACGGCACGCATTACGATATAGTCCGCACGTACGATGCGGCGGTGAAGTACGACTCCTTTGGAATAGTTACATAAGAGATAGACCAAATTCAACAATACCAACAATTGCGGCAGTGAATCGGAGAGAAGGATACGCTGGGTATCTGTGTCCAATACATAGTACAAGGTTACAAAGAGTGCATTGAGAATGCATAAATCACCGGCAATGATGATGCTCTTGATAATTTTGTTGAAACGCAAAATTTGTTTCATGATCTTCGTAATATCCTATCAATCATTGAATTTTTGTAAATAAAATAATTGATTTTCCTGTCTTATTTGTTATGATTAATTATGGGTTCTCTTACTTACAAGGTAAGAGATGGCCTATTCCCTTACTTACAAGGTAAGAGAACCATTATTCCGTTTGCAAAGGTATGAAAAATATTATCATTACAAACAAAAAAATATTTATTTTTAAATCTCAAATTCCCATCATAACTACTCATAAAAAGGTATAAAACATATTTTCAAGGTATTAAATATTTACATATTTCATTGTATACATCGCTTTTGTTTAACAAAGTTTCAAAAATGTCATTTCGCTTCCATGCCTTTATAGAAGAATAAGGGATACAATAGGAAAAGTGCTTTTATGTTATTATAAAAAGCTTTTTTACAGTATTTTATTCATTCTCTTACCTTGTAAGTAAGAGAATGAACTATCTATGAAACAATTTTATATAGCAAGTAATATTAATTTACATGCTATTTTTTATTCTATTCCCCCTTTTTTCTCTTTTTCTTTTTGGCATGGATGGTGGAAATAACCTTCCGGTTGGCTTTGCTCATTGCATTATTGTTAAAAGAAGAGAGGTATACGTGTGTCACCTTTTCGGAACTGTGTCCCAGGCCTTCGCTTATCATGGCAATGGCTACTCCTTCTTCTTTGGCGGTGGTGGCCCAACTGTGGCGTGCTACGTAGGAGGTGAGCGGTACACTCAGGCGCAGCATCTTGGATAGCCGGTGCAGGTGCTGGTTGTAAAGACGCAGGGCGCTTTTGTACTGCCGGTAGCCTTCCGGACCGACCGCTGAGAGTATGGGCAGAAGGTAAGGAGAGGGGGAGTGCTTGTCGGTGTAGCGTCGCAGAATCTCGGCGGCGTACGGTTCGAGGTAAACCGATAGCTGCTGGCGGGTCTTGCGGCGGTAGTAATAAATGGTGTTGTGCTTCATGTCCGTTTTGCGGAGATGAACCAGGTCGACAAACGGAATGCCTCTCAGGTAGAAGCTGAGTAGGAATAAATCGCGGCTGAAGCGCAGGTGGGGAGAGTGTTCCAGATTCAGTTGCGAGAGACGCCGTATAAGGGCGGGGGAGATGGCACGTTTGGCGGTAGGCTCGTAGCCGGTGAATACGAAGCGGAACAGCTCGTCGGCAGGTATCGTATCGGGAATGCCTTGCTGGTATGCCTGGTTGAATATGGAACGCAGCATGCGCATATAGGCGGAGATGGTATTGTGGCGCCGGCCTTTCTGTAACAGGCTTTCTTCGTATCGTTTTATCATTCCCGCCGTCACTTCCTTGAAGGTAAGGGGGATGTCGCCGGTAAAATTCCGGAAACTGTTGATGGCGCCGGAGTACAGGTTGGCTGTGCCGTAGCGGCCGGCGCTTCTGGCTTCTTCGATTGCGCTTTGTGCAAAAGTGTATATGGTAGTCATAATCTGAATTTTAAGTTGGATAATGAGCTTGATAACAAGCTATCTCAAAAAAAGATTTGAGATAAGACAGGTTTAAGAGCCTGCTTAAATTTTGTTCAGCTTCTTTGGGAAGTTCTTCTTGAAGAAAATTTAAAAGGACTCCGTATATAGAAAGGGTAAATTTCTATATGGATTCAGATTATGACCGGTCCGGGCATTCCCGTAAAAATCAGAGTATGCCCGAACGTACCCGGCTTAAGGTTTCGGGAGTCATCAACAGATAGGAGGCGATGTGCGACAGAGGGGCGCGCTTGATGACTTCCGGCTGCTGCTCCATCAGCTGGCTGTAGCGTTCGCGTGCTGTTTCGAACCGCCAGGAATCGGCTTTGATTTGTGAAACAATAAGGGAATATTCGAGTATCTTGCGATAGAACATATTGATTTCCCACGATATTTCGGTAAGAAGCATCAGCTTGTCATAGGGCAGCAGGTAGACCACGCTGTCTTCGAGCGCTTCAATCATGAGGTGGGTGGGCTCTTTCTTCAGCGTGCTTTCAATGCAGATGACGATGCATCCTTCATAAGAGAAATGTTCGGTGACGTCTTTTCCGTTTTTGTAATAGAACTGGCGCAGCATGCCTTTGCCGACGAGTACGATATTATGGCTTACCTGTCCCTCTTTCAGTAGAAGTTCGCCTTTTTCCACTTCTCTGCGGACCAGGATTTCTTCCAATTGCCGTCTGCCTTCGGGCGCCATGCCGGGATAGCGGGAGTTGACGGTGGCATTCACTGTTTCTTTGAGTAATGTGTCCATAACGGTTATGCAGGTTTGGGTGTCATTTAGCGTGGCAAAGGTAGCAAAAAATATTTGATATGTGTCAAGTTGTTCTCCCTTTCCTTTCCGTATCTTTGCGCGATTTTTATCATAGCGCTTCTACAACAATGATACAGCAGGAGAATCTGAAGAAACGGCTTGCCAGACTGGCGGCCCCCATTTTCATAGAGACATTATTAATCATGATGCTTGGCGCGGTGGATACCGTTATGCTGAGCCGCCATTCGGACAACAGTGTGGCTGCCGTAGGGGTGGTCAATCAGATTATCATGCTGACTTTTCTGGTGTTTGAGGTGATTAATCTCGGTACTTCCGTGCTGTGTTCGCAGTATCTCGGCGCACGGCTGCATAAACAGGTGGTGCAGGTGGTGGGAGTATCTCTTCTGGTGAACTTCGCGGTGGGTGTAGGCATCAGCATGCTGCTGTTCGGGTGTGCGGAGCCTATCCTGCGGCTGATGGGGCTGGGGCCTGAACTGATGCAGGACGGCATGGACTATATGCGTATTGTAGGGGCGTTTGCCTTTTTCCAGGCGTTGTCGCTTACTCTTTCTGCTTCGTTGCGCAGCGCCAACAAGGCGGTGTATCCGATGCTGGTGACGGTGGTGGTGAATGTGCTGAATATAATAGGCAACTATTCCTTGATTTTCGGACGTTTCGGCTTTCCGGAATTGGGAGTGGAGGGGGCGGCCATCTCTACGGCTTTCAGCAGAGGGGTGTCCATGGTGATTCTGTTTGTAATCTTGTTCCGCAAGCATATCCACCGTTTCCCGCTGGCTTACTTCCGTCCGTTCCCTTGGGTGGAGTTGAAGAACCTGATGAAGGTGGGGCTGCCTTCTGCCGGCGAGCAGCTTTCTTACAGTTCGTCGCAGGTGGTGATTACTTATTTCATTAACATGCTGGGAGTGGAAGCGCTTGCCACGCGTACTTATTGTGTCAATATCATCATGTTTGCTTATCTGTTCAGCATTTCCATGGCACAGGGCGGGGCGATATGCATCGGGCATCTGATAGGGGAGAAGAAACCGCGGGCGGCTTTCCTGATGGGGAAATATGTAATGAAGAAGTCGGTGATGATAACCGTGATTCTGTCTTGTATTCTTGCTCTTTTCGGGCATGTTATTTTCGGCTGGCTGACGTCCAATGCCGAGATTATAAAGATGGGGGTTACCATTCTGGTTATTGATATTGTGCTGGAGATAGGGCGTCCTGTCAATATCTTCGCGACGAATGCGCTGCGTGCGGCAGGCGATGTGAATTATCCGTTCTATGTGGGGCTGGTGGTGATGTGGAGTGTAGCCGTAGGGCTTGGCTATCTGTTCGGCATTCCGTTGGGTTGGGGCATTTGCGGCATGTGGGTAGCGTTTTTGCTGGACGAGAATATTCGCGGGGCTATTTTTGTGCGTCGTTGGTACAGCATGAAATGGGCAAGCAAGAGTTTTATAAGATAATGCTTGGGGAGGAAAGGCCGGTTTTCTTTATGGGAAGTAAACGGGGTGTGTACCGGTAAAGATAGGGAAACTGAACGGGGATACTCTAAAAGGTGTCTGAGAAAATACTTTTTGAAGAAAAATTAAACAGCGTATTGTGTTTTGAGTGTTAGTGTGTTATCTCTTTTCCTGCAAAAATACTGAAAAAAATATGCGGGAAAGATTTGCATAGTCCAAAAGTTTGCCATACATTTGCACCGCATTTGAGAACAAATGTTGGTTACTAAGGAAGTTTGGGTGAGTGGCTGAAACCACCAGTTTGCTAAACTGACGTACGGGTAACCGTACCGGGGGTTCGAATCCCCCAGCTTCCGCAAGGAACTGAAAGCATCGGTCTGAAAGAGCCGATGCTTTTCTAAAAAAAACTTGTTGGTGGATTCGTCTAACGGTTAGGACACATGCCTCTCACGCATGCAATACGAGTTCGATTCTCGTATCCACTACAGTAAAATTTGTTTATGCACTCTTAGCTCAGTTGGTAGAGCAACTGACTCTTAATCAGTGGGTCCAGGGTTCGAATCCCTGAGGGTGTACGAATCAGAAAAGTAAATTGAAGAAAAGCTCTGAAAATCAATGATTTTTGGAGCTTTTCTTTTATGAATTCCTACAAAATATAAATTTACCTTTTCATAATCTTTTTGAAATCCTCGGCAATCTGCTGCCCCATATGGACTATCGCGCTATCGACTTTATGTACCTCTGCCGGTGTGACTGCATCTTTGTAGCGCGCCTTGCCGAGCTTGAACTTCATATCGTCCAGAGTTCCGGATATATTCAGGCCCAGTTTGAACGGAATGGGGGATTTCAGGATGGAGATGTGATAGTCGAACTTCATATCCAGTCCTTGTGTGCCGCCTACCGCCGCTCTGTAACGGTCCATTGATATTTCGAACGGATAGACGGTTACATTTCCGTCTTTGATGCCGATGTTTACGGAAATGCTGTCTATCATGTTTCTCTTCTTGTTTTTGAAGAAGAATTTTTTGGAGATTTCGGCGAAAGTCTCACCGTCCATCAGCACAAGGCTGTCTCCCTTGACATGAATGGCCGACCGCATGGTGGGGATTTTGATGTTCAGGGCGGAGTCCAGGGAAGCGGCGGCAGCCACATTGAAATCGACCGTTCCCTCGAATGAGCGCAACATGGGGACAATCGTGTCCAGGGAAGGGGCGAAGTCTACCAGCTTCCCGATGTTGATGTTGTGCAGCCGGAAGTCGAAACCGGCAAATCCCTCTTCCGGAGATTTTGCTTGATAGACGAGGGTGGTGTTCATGTCCGAACCCATGCCTTTCATGCTGAGCTGCTTCAGGTAGACGGACTGGTTGCGGATGTCCACAGCTCCGCGGACATCGTTGAACGTGACTTTCTCGTAATAGACTTTCCTGAAATCGGTCTGCAGTTCAAAATCCAGGTTCTTGGGGATGACGAACAGCTTTACTTCGGTGGAGACCGTATCGCTTTCCGCAGCCAGCGTATCCGACGGGAGCGATATTGACCGTATCAACTGGTTGCAGTCCAACTGTTCGGACGATACGTCCAGTTTGGCGCGCAGAAGTTTGTGATGTTGCATGGCGCCGTACAGGTCGTGAATCGAACCGGTGGCGGTAATATCGGATTTGCCGATGCGCATGGTGGCATTGCGCAGGGTGATGATGCGGTTGTTTACCGTGACGGAAGTTTTCTGTACCTGTATGGGAAGCGCACATTCCGGGGTGCGGAACGCCATGCGGTGGAAACCGATGATGCCTTTGGGTGTCCACAGCGAATCGCGTACTTTCTCGGCTGTTATTCCGATGCCTGCTTTGTCCATTCCCAGGCGGGCGTCGCCCATGCGGCAGAACAGTGTGTCCACTTCCAGTGTAAGCCCTATCTGCGGATTGGCAGGGTTGTGCTCTCCGGGTTGCAGCTTGAGGCGGGCGGATGATTTTCCGCAAAAGAGGTCGAGCGAATCCGCCAGGGATACTCTCAACTTGTTCATCTCTATCTTGCATTCCGTCTTGGCAGGGCGCAGCGTGTCTTGGGAAGGATAGGTGCTGATTGCCGCCGTAAAGCTTTCCGTGGCTGAGTTCAGGGCAGGTGAGCGGAGCGTCATATCCTTGATTTCAACACGCCCTCCGAGCCATTCGTTGCCGGCAAAGTCCAGCGTAGCGTTGCTTGTGAACTCGAAATTCTTTTGGGTATGGCGTAGCACGAGTTTGTCCGTTCTGATTTTGCCTTGAACCTTTATCCGTCCCCAATCCTGTTTCTTGAGGGTGGACAGGCGGCAACGCAGTTTCAGGTCGGCATTCATCTTTCCCTCCATGCCGATGCCTTCCTGAAGAGGGAAAATCTGCGCCAGCGTATTCAGGTCGACGGTGGAACGGGTATGAAAGGTGATGTCCGGGTCGGTGAGCAGGTTGTCCACTTTCATATCGGCCAATATGTCGGTGTCGGCGCCTTTGAGCTGGAAGATTTTCAGGTTCAGGCAAGAGGGGATATTCCGCATGAGGTCTATCCGGGCGGAAAAGTCGGCGTTTACCTTGTCTATGCCGTAAGGCAGCCCGGCGTATCTGGCGAAAGCGTCTTTTATCCTGATATCCAGCGTGGCAAGGGGCATCTTCTGCTTGCCGTACATGCCTTTCAGCGTGCCGATGAAACTTACTTCTCCTCCTGCCGATACTTCCGCCTTTTTCAGGATGCTCTCCGGAATCATGTGCAGTACGGTTCCCAGCGAGGGGGTGTGCAGTCCGTATTGCAAATCGACGTCGAGCGCTTTGGCTGCGGTGTCGCGGCGCACGGTTCCTTTTACTCCCAATTTCGTACCGTTGATGTCAATCATGGCATCGTGCAGGAGCAGGGAGTGCCGGGCGGTATTCAGTTCAAGGTCGGTGCGCAGGTGGGTGGCGATGCGGTTTGCCAACAACTGCCCGTCTTGCCAGAAGAGAAGGTTCTTGTTGCGGAAATCTACCGCCAGCATGGAATGGCCTTTCTTCATATTGGCTTTCAGGGTAAGGTTTGTGTCCCATAGGTTGGCGAAAATGCGTGTGTCGCGGTCGTCCATGGTTACCGTGGCGTGCTGGATGGAAATTTGCCGGATGTCGAGCTCGCTGATGTTCATGGCGTCTCCGGCAGGTGAAGAGGCGGACTGTACCGTATCCGGAACGGTGATGTCCCAGTTGGCAATGCCGTCTTTGTTTTTATAGGCGTAGATATCGGCATGTTCCAGTGCCAGGCGGTGGATGCTGATTTTCTGTTGCCGCAGGTAGTCCATGGGGTTGACCACCGCTACCGCCTTTTTGAATGATACCAGGGTGTCGGTCCGTTGCCACAGCGTGTCGCGGATGGCTTTGGAAACCAGGGTTCCGTCGGTCAGTTGCACTCCAAAGCGGGGGAATGTTGAGAAAAAGGTAAGCTCCACGCTTTTCATGTCCAGCTTGGCGTTCAGGTTGCGGTTGGCGGCTTCCAATACTATGGGAGTCAGCTTCTCGGAAGTGAATATGAAGTTCAGGACTACGGCAATCAGTATGCCTGCAACGGCTGTGAGTGCTCCCAGTATGATACCGGACACTTTGAGTATTTTCTTGGTTTGGCTTTTCATTTTGTAATTCGTTCTGTAAATATTGGGCAAGGAGTGGCTTCCTTTCCTTAATCACATGCAAAGTTATAACTGTAATTTGATAAAGCCGTAAGCCGATATTGTTAAAAAATGATTAAAGGAATTTATGAATGATTTTTCCGCTATAATGAATAATTGAGTTCTTTTTTTATGTTAAAGCGTGAATAAATGCTGCTTAAATTTTATATTTGTACCGTTGGTATCCGGTTACGCTGCCTTATATATAAGGTATATCGGGATGCCTTAAGTTTAATCTAATAAATTGATGTTATGAAAAAGTACATTGCAGAAATGCTGGGAACCATGGTTCTCGTTCTTATGGGCTGCGGCACGGCAGTCAGTCTGTCGTGCACATCGGCCGACCCTAATCTGGCGGCCACGGTAATAGGTACGGCGCTTGCTTTCGGATTGTCGGTGGTGGCTATGGCCTATACTATCGGTGGCGTTTCGGGCTGCCACATTAATCCGGCGATAACGCTCGGTTGTCTGCTTTCCGGTCGTATGAGCGGAAAGGATGCCGGCATGTATATGCTGTTTCAGGTAATAGGAGCTATTTTAGGTTCTGCCGTTCTTTGGGTGCTGACTTCCAATTCGGGTGTGAGCGGAACAGGCGCCAATGCCTGCCAGGAAGGAGTTTCCGTAACGGGCGCCCTGCTGGCCGAGATTGTGTTTACATTTGTGTTTGTACTGGTGGTATTGGGCACTACCGATGCCAAGAAGGGCGCCGGTAATTTTGCCGGACTTGCCATAGGTCTCTCTTTGGTACTTGTACATTTGGCCTGCATCCGTTATACCGGTACTTCGGTTAATCCGGCTCGCAGTATAGGCCCTGCACTCTTTCAAGGTGGAGAGGCTTTGAGCCAGTTGTGGATTTTCATTGTAGGCCCGTTTATCGGTGCAGTACTGAGTGCCGGAGTATGGAAGATATTTGCCGGCGGAAAGGAATGAGCCGGTGCCTGGCCTGAACCGGGCCGGTGATATTTGAAGAGGATATTTAAGGAGGATGTTTCCCGACTGCGGCAGAACGCAGTGCTTGGGGAACATCCTCTGTTTTTTTCTTACTCTTTCGACTGGTGTACGGTGAGTTGCGGGAACGGGAATCCGATACCTTCTTCATTGAATGTCTGGTAGACAATTTCGTTGATGTCGTACAGTACATTCCAGTAGTCGGCGCTCTTTACCCAGACGCGTACCGTGATGTCGACGCTACTTGCGCTCAGTGAACCTAAGACGATGAGGGGAGCGGGGGTGTCCAATATGCGGCTGTCTGCATTGATGATGCGTTGCAGCACGGCTCTTACTCTCTTCACATCCTCGCCGTACTCTACGCCGAACACCCATTCGACACGGCGCTTGTCCTGCTTGCTGTAATTGGTGACGGCATTGCCGCTGAGGCTTCCGTTGGGCACATAAATCATACGGTTGTCGAGGGTGGACAGTATGGTGTGGAAAATCTGTATTTCCTTTATCGTGCCGCTTACTCCCGGTCCGTCTATGTAGTCTCCTACTTTGAACGGCTTGAAAATCAGTATAATCAGCCCGCCGGCAAAGTTGGAAAGGTTTCCGGAAAGCGCCATACCCACAGCCACACCGGCGGATGCAAGCAGCGCCGCAAAGCTGGTGGTTTCCACACCGAGCTTGCCGATGATGGCAAAGGCAAGAATCATATTCAGCAGAATCTTTATCAGACTCTTCAGGAAAGTCTGCACGCTGGTTTCAATCTTCCGCTTTTCGAGTATTCTGGCTACCAACACGCTTATCTGCCTGATGATGAAACGTCCGATTACATAGATTAAAATGGCGATTAATATGTCCTTGCCGGCATCCATTCCAAAATCTATCAGTTTTTCCAATGTCTGTTCGAGTTTCCCACCGGCGGCGGGAGTGTTCAATAAAAGTAAATTCATTTCTTTTTCCTTATAAATAAAATAACATTATAAAATAGGTGTATATTCAGCATGCAAAGATAAGCAAAATCCGGGCGGTTGTGGCGTATGAAATATATAATGCGTATTATTTCCTAAATAGAATTAAAACATTAATTTTGCCGAATATTACACTCTAACTTAAATAAATTAATAAAAAATGAACGTATGAAAAAAGTATTAACTTTATTCGGATTACTTTTTGTGCTGTTGGGTAGTGCCCATGCACAGAAAGGAAAACAGGCGATAGGTTTTGGCCTGAGTTACGGAACGGAAATCGAAAGTATCGGGTTGGGTATCAAGTATCAGTACAATATTACCAATCCTATCCGTATAGAGCCGTCTTTCAACTATTTCTTCGAGAATGACAATGTAAGCATGCTGGATTTGAACGTGAATTTTCACTATCTGTTTCCGGTGGCCAAGAGCGTTAAGCTTTATCCGTTGTTCGGTTTGACATTGTCCAACTGGATGTTCGACATGCACGACTTTGATATTGATATGGACGAAGGCCATGTGCATATCGACGATAACGGCAATCATAACGAATGCCGGTTCGGTGTAAATCTGGGAGCGGGAGCGGAATTTGCACTGCCTCGTAACTGGGCGATGAATTTTGAGTTCAGATACCAGCTGGTAAGCGATTTCGACCAGGGGGTTATCAATATAGGAGCTGCATACAGATTCTAAGGGAGCAGCGTATATTTTCGGGCACGGATTACACGGAATTCACGGAAATACAAATTACACGGAAAACACGGATTTTCTTTATTCTTCTTCCGTGAAATCCGTGTAATCCGTGCCTGAAAAAATATCATGTGCATTTTGCACGTCCTCTTATAACGCGTTAAACAAGAGGTGTTTCAGTATATCAGAAGTTTGTCCAATCGCACGGAAAAGTCATTGTTTCTCCATATCCGCTGAGGGTGTATGAAGATATGGCTTTATTCTCATTGAGCGTGTAGCTCAGATTATAACGTTCGGTTGAGTTCTCGCTCGGATCCTCCAGGTCGGTGTTTTTGATAGTCATTGCGGTGGGCAGGTTTGCACCGGCATTTCCCAGATAACCAGTTATGGCAAAGACGTTGAATACGCAATCGTCCGAAGCCAGCGCTTCCGGGAGAAGAAGCAGGGGCATGGCGTTATAGGTGTTCTTTATTGCCTGGGTATATTCATAGGTTTGGCTACAGGTGATGTTTTTGCTTTTTGCTTCTATTTTTTCCAATACCTTGTTGTTGTAGGTGTAGTTGATTTCACCTGATTCGGAGTAAGAACCTTCGTCATCTTTACCGTCGACTTTCATGCTGATTTTCTGCATCTGTCCGTCCGCATTGTAATTGAAAGTATAGGCTATATTCATTTCTTCTCTAAAGTCCGGATCCGTATCTGTATATTTTAATTTATAGGCAGTGACAAACCCTGAAGTGTTGAAAGCAAAATCGGAAGCAATCCAGCGTTCGCTTTCACGTTCGGATGAAGTGATGCTGATTAAAGAGCGGATAGGGTCTACCTTTATTGCACGCGAAGAGGCATAATTGAAAACAAGAGTGTTTCCATCTACTTCCGCTTCTTTGATGGTTCCGTCTTCATTGTAGGTTACGTCAACGCCCGACATGGAAGTGGCGCGTACACCGTCGATAACCGACGAGGGAATGCCGATTGGTGCAGGACCGTTACCTTGTGTGCCGTTTTCGTCATCGTCGTCGCAAGCTGTAAGATTCAATGCGCAAATTGAAATGCAAAAACAGTACAGCAGACTTTTGCTCAAATTTGCCAACTCAAATTTCTTTTTCATAATGTAATTCTCCTAACCCCAATTTCGAAGGTCCGTTAAAAACAGAAATAGAAAGAGATGTGAAATTGTATATGCTATTCTTTATATAAAAGAGAAAAGCTATAACATCCTTTCGTTGCAATTCTTGAATATGTAAAAATATCAGTAATGCAAAAGTAGGGTTGAATTCTTATTTAAGGAAATTAAAACAGAGATTGTTAGGTGCGAAAACCGACCGGATAATCCGGCTTTTGTGATGTATAGTCCGATAGGTTGAATGCAGGTGATTTGTCTTTATTTCTGCATATCCGGCATTAATGATATATTGTCAATATTCAGGAATTAATCTGTTTTTAAATATGATCCCCGGAAGATGGAAATACACCTGATGGGCGTGCCTTGATTTTATCCGCGAATTTTTTCCAGCCTTCGGCCGTTTTGTAGGCTTCGACGGCTTGTGCGGGTACGGAAATGCTTGTTATGGTTTCCGGAAATCCGTACCATTCGCCTTCGGAAGTGGCAGGCGGTGTGAGGGCTTCCACAATGACCTCTTTTATGCCTGTGTTGTCGAAAGCGGAAAAGTCAATGCGGGTGACACGGGCGGGAATGGTCAGTGTATGTACCTTTTGGTTGCCGGTTATCAGACCCTGGCCCAGGATGTTTATGCTTTGAGGAATTTCAAAGCGGGCAAGGTTGGGGCAACCCACAAAGCAGTGCTCTTTGATTACGGCATCCGGATGGTTGCTTGAGGCAGGACCGTATGCGGATACTTCCGTCAGGTTGGGACATAGGTAGAAGGCACGCGTCTCTATGGCGGAGATGCTGTTGGGAAGTTGTACGGTGGTGATGCCGCTTCCCCGGAATGCTTCCATACCGATATGTGTGACGCTTTGGGGGATTACTGCGGATTTCAGATGTTCCGTTATCATGAATGCCTGTGTCCCGATGGATGTGAGTGCAGACGGCAGTAATACTTCTTCTACTCCGGAGCATGCGAAAGCGCTTTCGGGAATCCGGGTGATTTGGGTGTGCGAGAGGTCGACCCGTTTCAGCCGGTCGCAGTAGTAGAACAAATCCGGCGCAAGCTGCTGCAAGGTGGACGGGAATACGATTTCCTGTATGCCGGAGTTGAAGAAGGCCATTTCGCCGATAGAGGTCAGTCCCTCGTTCATCACGACTCTGGTGATTTGCCTGTTCTGCATGAAGGCTTCCGGTGCAATGGCTGTTACGTGTGGGGGAAGCGTGATTTCGCTGTATCCTTTATACGCTCCTGTCAATACGCCTTCCTGCACGTAGACGGGGACAATGCTTACGGTGAAGCTTGCCTGACGGTCTTCTATGCCGATAGTCAGTTCCAGCCGCTCTGCCGGAACATCGGAAGAAAAGCCGCTGACCTGTTCCGGGGTTACAGTAAGGGGGGATTCTTGTCCGTTACTGTAGATGCCGGTCAGCAGAAGGCCTTCCAAATCCAGCTCTTCTCCCAAAGTATATACTATTTTATGAGGCGGCTGTACAATGGACAGTCTGGTAAGTGTTGCTTTGTCTTCCGGTTGCTCTTGTTCGGGGGCGAGGGCGGAAGTCAGGCGGATTTCAAGCTGTATGTCTTTTCCGGCATCTATCGTTTTTCCGACGGACCATATACGGTAGTTATCCGGACCGCCGCCTTCCTGTACGACAAACGTCAGGAAGCGCTGCGATTGTCCGGAGAACCATGTTTCGCCGGGCAGCGTGAACAGGGCGATACCCTGCGCGTTGGCGGTTGCGCCGGCAGTAGGCGGTGTGAGGTTATCTTGCTCGAATGCCTTGTAGTCTTTTTCGTCATACATTTTTACGGGAACGCCGGGCATCACTTTTCCGTTTTCGTCATAAACGGTTACGCTTACACGGCTTTCTTTTCCTGTGTGCTGCTCCTTTTCGCATGCTACCGTCAGGAAGACCGCACATACTAAAAAAATAATCTTATTCTTCATATTCTTACACATTTTTAATCGTTGTTCCGGTTGCAAAGATAGTGAATACGGCTCTTCCGGGAGTTACGATTTGAATGTGTAAATCTAACGGGTATATTTTTATAATGTTGTTTTACAGCGAATTATAAAGTGAGGCTTTGCCTTTTTCTAACACGGCTCTGACATCTATCCGAAAAGGGATAAGAACAGGTCGGTATGGGGTGTTCCGGCTGTTTTGATGCGCGACTTCAACCGGGATTTCCGGGCATAGATGTTTGCCACGCTCTCTTTCGTGAACAGACTGATTACTTGCGGGGAGAATCCGGTGAAGATGTAGCAGAGCAGGCGGATGTCATTTTCTTTCATTGCCGGAAAGTCCTGCCGGAGTTTCTGCATGACGTTGTCATGGCAGGTATCTGCCATTTGTTCGAGTTCCCGGAGCATTTCACTGTTTTCCGAGAAGTCGGTGATTATCCGTTTTACTTCCTGAAACATGGCTGCCTGTTGCGATGGGGTATTCTCGCGCTCGTAATAGGTCTTTCCGAGTTTGTCGAGGATGTCGAAGCGGGAAGCAACCAGACTCTTCAGCCGCTTTTCCGTGTCTTGCCGTCCTTCCAGCTGCCGGGTGAGCGCCCGGTATTCGGCACGGGCCTCTTCCGCCAGCAGCAGGTAACGGTCGGTGCGTTCGCGCTGGATGCGCAGGCGCTGGCGGATGATATAAACGGCTATTCCGGCGAGGATGAATATGCCGCAGATAACGGTGGTTTCCCAGAAGATGCGGTTCTTCATCCGGTATTCGGCAAAGGCGGATTGTTCCTGGAAATACTCTTTCTCCGTTATACCGGCGGAGACCTGCATGGTGGAACGGGTGAGGGAGTCCGTGAGATAGATATAGCGGTGTATATGGTCGGTCGCTTTCCGGAAGTTTCCGGAGAGGGCCTCTATCCGGTAGGCTGTGTATTGCAGTTCGGCCCGGTCGAGCACGTCATTGTCTTGCGCCTCTGCCAGTTGCAGGTAGTGGCGCGCGCTGTCCGTATGGTGCTTGAGGAGCTGGACGTCCACCATGGTGTGTGCGCTGTAGCGGGATGCCTTGCGTGCCGACTGTTCGATGCGTTGCAGCAGGTCCTGGGGAATTTGTTTTCTGCCCGATTTTACATAGAGGGAAGCAAGGTTGCTGAGGGCTGCTCCGGCAAGACGCTCGTCTGCCTGCTCGTCGGCAAGGTCGAGGGCGGCGGAATATAGCCTGATGGCACGCTCCAAATCTTTCTGGCGGTAGGATGAGGCTGCCATATCAAGCGTAGCTTCCGTTTCCTTACGAAGACTGTCGGATACCTGAAAATTCTCTCTGGCCTGCTTGAAGTAGTGGTAGGCGCGGACGTAGTTCATCTGTCCGTAGTATATACTACCGATGCGTTCGTAGAGAAGCCCTTTATTGTAAGGGTCTTGCCGGCTTTGCAGCTGCTCTTCGATTTGCAGGAAGATGCGCAAAGCCCCGGATTTATCGCCGGCATCGGTCAGCAGGCTGTCCGCGAGGTCAAGGCTGGGGAGCGGTTTGCGTTCATGGCATCCCGCCAGCGACAGGAGCATACATATAATAGGTATGATAAGGCGTTTCATGCCGTGAATGTAGTGATAAAAGATGTTTTGCACAAGTGAAAGGCGGGAAATGAGGAGCTTTGTGTGAATTTCCTGCATTTCTTTTTTTAGGCTTCGCGGAACTTCCTATCTTTGCACTTCTAAATGTAGATAAAACCGTAACACTTTGGAATGGCTATATAGTTTGTTTGTCGAACACTCCGCATTGCAGGCGGTGGTGGTGCTCTCGCTGATTTCCGCTATCGGATTAGGGTTGGGGAAAGTGCATATTTGCGGTATTTCCCTCGGCGTGACGTTTGTTTTCTTTGCCGGTATCCTTGCCGGACATTTCGGACTGTCCATCGACCCGCAGATGCTGAACTACGCGGAAAGTTTCGGACTGATAATATTTGTGTATGCACTGGGGCTGCAGGTGGGGCCGGGCTTTTTCAGCTCTTTCCGCAAGGGCGGGGTGCAGTTGAATATGCTGGCGCTGGGAGTGGTGCTCATCGGTACGCTGATGACCGTATTGGGCAGTTATACCCTGGATATTTCACTGCCGGACATGGTGGGCATCCTCTGCGGCGCTACCACCAATACGCCAGCACTGGGTGCGGCACAGCAGACATTGAAGCAAATGGGGCTGGAAGCCAGTACGCCGGCTTTGGGATGTGCCGTGGCATATCCGCTGGGGGTAGTGGGCGTTATTCTTGCCGTGCTGATAATACGCAAGGCATTGGCGCGTAAGGAAGATCTGGAGTTGAAAGAGAAGGATGATGCGAACAAAACTTACATTGCGGCGTTTCAAGTACACAATCCGGCCATCTTCGATAAAAGCATCAAGGAGATAGGCGGCTTGAATTATCCGAAGTTCGTTATCTCCCGTCTGTGGCGGGACGGCAACGTAAGCATTCCCACTTCCGAGAAGATAATCAGGGAAGGAGACCGCTTGCTGGTGGTGACTTCGGAGAAGTATGCTCCGGCACTGACCGTACTGTTCGGCGAACAGGAACATACCGACTGGAACAAAGAGGATATAGACTGGAATGCCATAGACAGCCAGCTCATTTCGCAGCGTATCGTGGTGACGCGTCCCGAACTGAACGGAAAGAAACTGGGCTCGCTGCACCTGCGCAATCATTACGGCATCAACATCAGCCGTGTGTACCGTAGCGGCGTGCAGTTGCTTGCCACCGCGGAACTAACCTTGCAGTTGGGCGACCGTCTGACAGTGGTAGGTGAGGCTGCCGCCATCCAGAATGTGGAAAAAGTGTTGGGAAATGCCATCAAGAGTCTGAAAGAACCGAATCTGGTAGCGGTGTTTATCGGTATCATCCTGGGTCTGGCTTTGGGTGCGATTCCCATTTCCCTGCCGGGCATCAGTGCTCCGGTGAAGTTGGGACTTGCCGGCGGACCGATTATCGTAGGTATTCTGATCGGTACGTTCGGGCCGAGAATGCACATGATAACCTATACCACACGCAGTGCCAACCTGATGCTCCGTGCATTGGGACTGTCGCTCTACCTGGCTTGTCTGGGACTGGATGCCGGAGCGCATTTCTTCGATACGGTGTTCCGCCCGGAAGGCCTGCTGTGGATTGCCGCAGGGTTCGTGCTGACCGTCGTTCCGGTGCTGATAGTGGGAGTGGTTGCCTTTAAATGGATGAAGGTGGACTTCGGCTCCATGGCAGGTATGCTGTGCGGAAGCATGGCGAACCCGATGGCGCTGAACTATGCCAACGACACCATTCCGGGCGATAATCCGTCGGTGGCTTATGCAACGGTGTATCCGATGTGTATGTTCCTGCGGGTTATCATAGCGCAGGTGCTGCTGATGTTCCTGTTGAATTGAGAGCTGAGAATTGAAAATTGAGAAATAACAGAAAGAGCTTAATTGCTGATAATTGAATATATATCATAAATCTAAAATCATAAATCGTATCATGGGAACTATTACTCCGGAAAGTATAGTCAACGACTTACGCTATTTGCAACTGTTGTCGCGCAGTTTTCCTACCATCGCCGATGCCAGTACGGAAATCATCAACCTGGAAGCTATTCTGAATTTGCCTAAAGGTACGGAACATTTCCTTACGGATATTCATGGAGAGTACGAGGCTTTTCAGCATGTATTGAAGAATGCTTCGGGTGCGGTAAAGCGGAAGGTGAATGAAATCTTCGGGCATACGCTGCGCGAAAGCGAGAAGAAGGAAATCTGTACGCTGATTTATTATCCGGAAGAGAAGTTGCAGTTGATAAAGGAACAGGAAACGGATCTGGACGACTGGTATCTCATCACCCTGAACCAACTGGTAAAAGTCTGCCAGAACGTATCTTCCAAATACACACGCTCGAAAGTGCGCAAAGCGTTGCCGGCGGAGTTCTCCTATATCATTCAGGAGTTGCTGCACGAGTCCAGCGTAGAGCCTAACAAGCATGCGTATATCAATGTCATTATCAGTACGATTATCTCGACCAAGCGTGCGGATGACTTTATCATTGCCATGTGCAAGCTTATTCAACGGCTTACAATCGACTCGCTGCACATCGTGGGCGATATTTACGACCGTGGTCCGGGTGCGCATATCATCATGGATACGCTTTGCGACTACCATAATTTCGACATTCAGTGGGGCAACCATGACATACTGTGGATGGGCGCCGCATCGGGCAATGACGCCTGCATAGCGAACGTTATCCGTATGTCCATGCGCTATGCCAACCTGGCAACGCTGGAGGATGGCTACGGCATCAACCTGCTGCCGCTGGCTACCTTCGCAATGGATACCTATGCGGATGATCCTTGCACTATCTTTGCTCCGAAGATGAACTTTGCCGATGCCAATTACAACGAAAAGACACTGCGGCTGATTACGCAGATGCACAAGGCGATTACGATAATCCAGTTCAAACTGGAAGCGGAGATTATAAACCGGCGTCCGGAGTTTGATATGGACAACCGGAAACTGCTGCACAAGATTGACTTTGAACGGGGCGTATTTGTGTACGAAGGCAAAGAATACGAACTGCGCGATGCCAATTTCCCGACTATCGACCCTGCCGACCCGTATCGCCTGACGGATGAAGAAAGGGAGTTGGTTGAAAAGATTCATGCTTCGTTCATGAACAGCGAGAAGCTGAAGAAGCATATGCGTTGCCTGTTTACGTACGGCGGCATGTATCTGGTGTGCAACAGCAACCTGCTTTATCACGCATCCGTGCCCCTGAATGAGGACGGAAGTTTCAAGCATGTACGTATCGGAACGAAAGAGTATTGGGGGCATAAACTGCTGCAAAAGACCGACCAGCTTATCCGTACCGCCTACTTTGACGAGGATGGTTCGGCGGAGAAGAATTTTGCGTTGGATTATATGTGGTATATGTGGTGCGGCCCGGATGCGCCCTCTTTCGACAAGGATAAGATGGCTACCTTTGAGCGTTACTTCATAGCCGACAAGGCTTTGCATAAAGAGAATAAAGGTTATTACTACACACTTCGCAACCGTGCGGATATTTGCGACAATATCCTGGCGGAGTTTGGGGTGGAGCCGGGACCTCATTCGCATATCATCAACGGACATGTGCCGGTGAAGACGATTAAAGGCGAGCGCCCCATAAAGGCCGATGGAAAGTTACTGGTAATTGACGGCGGTTTCTCCAAAGCCTATCAGCCCGAAACGGGTATTGCGGGCTATACGCTGGTATATCACTCGCACGGCATGCAGTTGGTGCAGCACGACCCGTTTCAGAGCCGTCAGAAAGCAATTGAAGAGGGGCAGGATATCAAGTCCACAACCTTCGTTATCGAATTCAACTCGCAGCGTATGATGGTGAAGGATACCGATAAGGGCAAGCAGCTCGTGACGCAGATTCAGGATTTGAAGAAGTTGCTGGTGGCATATAGAACGGGATTTATCAAAGAAAAGGAGATTTTCTGATATAGCTGTGTGTTACGAGTGCTTGCATTGCCTGGCTTTTCAGGCACGGATTAGTATTTGAATAATACCACACCGCCTTCTACAATGGCTCCCTTGTCGAAGTTGGCATTTCTGTTGTAGTATCTGTCCCAACCGTAACCGCCCGTAACGAATACTCCTAATTTTGCCGTCAGACGGTATTCGAGGTTGATACGGGTTTGGAGAGAATAGAGGCGGGCAGGGAAGCCATAGTCTTTATTCTTGAAGGTTTCTACGTGCTGGTATCCCAAATCGCCGCTGATGAACAGTTGCTTGCAGACGGGCAATTCCAGTCCGGCGCGGTAGAAAAGCGCACCGGAGAACTTATCGCTGAAGTCGAGGAAATGCGTACCGCCGCCGAGGATGGTATAGAACAGTTTGTTCTTGAAGCGGGCTGCAAGGTTCAGTTTCGTGGTGTTGCCGCCGAAAAACATCATCTGTACTTTGGTGTCCGGGTTGGCATTGACCAGTCCCAGTTGGAAACCGTCCAGCTTCTCCTTGTAGTAGTTTACCAAACCTATCTGAAGGCCTTTGGCACGGACGGCTACATTCAGGGGAGAGAGCTGCACGCCGGCAGACGTACCGCCTGTAATATTGCCCAGACCGGAAATCTGGAGCCCTTTCATATCATCGCCCACCACATTCAGCAGGCCGGATATGGTGACACCGGAAAAATTGCCGCCCGATATATTGGCGAGTCCTGAAAGCTGTACGCCGGCAGTCTTTTCGCCTGTAATGTTCAGCAAGCCGCCTACAATCATTCCGTTGCTGTTATCGCCCGTGATATTGGCAAGGCCGGAGAAAACCATTCCCCGTGCGTGATTACCCGTGATGCCCACAAGGCCGGAAACGGACAGACCGCTGAGGTTATTGCCGTTGATATTGGTGATGCCCGCTACCTGTACGCCCCGCATACTTCCACCCACCATATTGGATATACCGGAGATTTGAACTCCGTTCATGTCTCTGCCCGTAACAGCTCCCAAAACATTTACTCCCAAGCCGTTCAAACGGTTTATCGCCGAGAAGATACCGAGATTGAAGAATGTGCTTCCGACCGTATCCGTACGCTGTGTGGAAAGATTCTTCCAAAGGGAAAGGTTGATACCGGTTTTTTCTTTATGGGCAGACTGTTGCCTGCCTGTCCGGGCATGGCCTGTCCCTGCCAATAGCAGGGACAGACAGATAAGTGGAAATATACGTTTCATAATTCTTTATAATGTTTCATCGGGCCAGGGCGCCAGCCGGTTGGTGGCACGTAATACAGGACGCTGCGCATCCACCGACCGCAGATAGTTGCTCAGCTTTTTTGATAGTTTCTTTACAAGTTTGGGGTTCTCGGCGGCTACGTCATGTTTTTCGCTGATGTCGGCAGGGATATTGAACAATTCGTGCTTGCCGCTGTCGAAGTAGTACACCAGTTTCCATTCTCCGGAACGGATGGAGCAGGTGGCGCCTATACCCGGACCGGAAGGGCCCCAACTGTGCGGGTAATGCCAGTAGATGTCACGGGCGGGCATTTTACCTTTGCCCGTAAGCAGGGGCAGGAAGTTGATGCCGTCGCGTTTCTGTACCGTATTGTAGTGCTCCACACCGGCTATTTCGAGAATGGTGGGGAAGAAATCTTCTATCATCAGATAATGGTCGCATTTGGTTTCTGCCGCTACTACGCCGGGCCAGCGTACAATCATCGGTTCGCGCACTCCGCCTTCGTAGGCGGAACCTTTTCCGCTGTTGAGCGGATAGTTCTGCCTGTGCAGCTCTCCTGCACGGGTGTGTGCAGCCAGTCCGCCATTATCGGACATGAAGAGCAGTACAGTGTTGTCGGTGAGGTTGTTTTTGTCCAGATAGTCCATCAGGTCGCCGAGGCTTTTGTCCATGCCTTCAATCAGGGTGGCATACGCTGCTTCTATCGGGGGAAGTCCTTTGTCCAGATATTTTTGGTAGAAACGCATGTCGGGCTGGATAGGCGTATGGATGGCATAATGGGCCATGTAGAGGAAGAAAGGCTTGTCCGTTGTCCGGGCGTTGTCCAAAGCTTTCTCGGCTTCTATGGTAAGGGCTTCGGAGAGGAATACGTCTTTGCCATGATATTTTTCCAGTCCGGGTACGGCAGCCAGCGGGCTTTTTCCGCCGGGTTTGTTTCCGAAGTTCTGCATGCCGTAGTAGCTGGCGGGAGAGCCTGCCGCATGGCCGGCTATGTTCACGTCAAAACCCATTTTCAGCGGATCGGCTCCGGGCGTGTCATTAGCTCCGAAGTGGGCTTTGCCGCAATGGATGGTGTGGTAACCGTTGTCCTTGAGCACTTGTGCCAGCGAGGTGACTTGCGTGGTGCGTTCCACACCCGGTTCCTGACAGATACCGTTGACATTCCATTCGGGGTATATCATAACGGAGTCCGGCTGTTCGTGGGTGGTATTCTTGCGTAATGTCCAGCTTGTCACCCGGTGACGCGCAGCGTTCATACCCGTAAAAAGGCTGACACGCGTAGGCGAACTGATGCTACAGGCATAGGCTTGCGTGAACATCTTGCCCTGCTTTGCCAGACGTTCCATATTGGGTGTATGGTACGTGTCGTTGTAGCGGGTGCGTTGTGTCCAGAAAGGCAGGGATGTGTCCTGCCAACCCATATCATCCACCAAGAATAAAATAATGTTCGGACGCTTGTCCGTAACAGGAGCCGTTTCATTTGACGGCCTTGTGTGTACTTCTCCTGCCATTCCACATAACGGAAGCAGCGCAGCAGATAATAACAATTCGTTTTTCATCGGGAAAAGAGGGGTTAGGGTTAGAGATTAGTGATTAGCGGTTAGTGATTAACATTAAAAATAGCGGTAAATAATTAGCGCAATATGCTGCATAGCTTACTAATCACTAACCGCTAATCACTATTTTATCATCCTTTTGCTTCCTGATACAGGAAGCGTTTGATAGATTTTTTGGGTGTCTTTTCAAATTCTTCGGGATATATCTTCATTTTGGAAATCTGGCTGTAAGCAGGCAGTTCTGCATTCAGAGCCACACGATTCTCTTCCATGACACGTTCTATATCGTCGTTGTTGAGGCCGTGGGCAAAGGCATCGTCAAAGTCGGGATATACCAGTCCCACGAGCTTTTCGTTCTGCTGTACGATGATGCTTTCAGCTACGTACGGCAGGTTGTTCAGCTTGTCTTCTATTTCTTCGGGGTAAATGTTCTGCCCGTTTGGACCGAGGAGCATATTCTTGCTGCGTCCTTTGATGGTGACATTGCCTTCGGCATCCATCAGGGCAAGGTCGCCGGTGTGCAGCCAACCGTCTTTGTCCACAACTTCGGCGGTAGCCTCTTCATTCTTGTAGTAGCCCAGCATGACGTTGGGACCGCGGCAGACAATCTCGCCGGGGATATTCTCCGGATCGGGAGAGAGAATCTTCACTTCCATGCGCGGAGCGGCTTTTCCGCAGGAACCGGGTTTGAAGCGCGTCCAGTCTTCGTAACAGATGATAGGACCGCATTCTGTCATACCGTAACCCACGGTATAGGGGAAGTCTATCATGCGCAGGAACTGTTCCACCTCCTGATTGAATGCCGCACCGCCGACAATGACTGTGGCAAAATTGCCGCCGAATGCCTGTACCATTTGCTCGCGTACGGTGGCTTTTATCTTGTCGTTGATGATAGGCACTTTCAGCAACAGTTTCATGGTAGGCGTTTCCAGCTTGGGCAATACGCTCTTCTTGATAATCTTTTCGATAATGAGCGGTACGGCTACGATGAGGTTCGGCTTTATGTCGGCGAATGCCTGGAAGATAATCTTCGGACTTGGCATACGGGTGAGGTAGTAGATGTGGCAACCTACGGAGAACTCATACAGGAATTCGAATGCCAATCCGTACATATGAGCCATCGGCAGCATGCATACCAGTTTGTCGCCGGCTTTCAGCGGCAGTACTTCGAAAGCGAATCGGGTGTTGGACCACAGGCTGCGATAGGGGAGCATTACGCCTTTCGAGTAACTGGTAGTACCGGAAGTATAGTTAATGACCGCCAGCTCTTCGGGTTGGTCTTTGTGATAGTCGATGTGTTCCTTACGGAAGTTCTTGGGAAATTTCTTGCCGAATATCTCGTTGAGGTGATCGCGGGCGTAAGTAACCCGTTCGTTGCGCGAGACCAGCAAGGTGAAGTCCGTCATCATGAAGATACCTTCGAGCAACGGCATGGCGCTTTCGTTGAGATTTTCCCACACCTGGTCGCCGACAAAAAGAAGCTTGGCCTCGGAGTGGTTGACGATGTTATGCACATTGTCCGCCTTGAATTCGTGAAGAATGGGCACGATGACCGCACCATACGTCAGGGTAGCGAGGAAAGTGACTCCCCAATGCGAACTGTTACGTCCGCAGACGGCGATTTTATCGCCTTTTCTGATGCCGCTCGCTTCAAAAATGATATGCAGTTTTTCTATTTTGCGGGCTACATCCTTGTATTGCAGGGTGGCTCCCTTATAATCGGTCAGGGCATCCAGGTCCCAGTTTTCCTTTATACTATTCTCTATATAGGCGATAAAACTTTGTTCCATTATATATTGCACATTTAGTTGAAAATTGTGCAAATATAAGGGTTTATGTAGAGAATACAAACTTTTAGGGGGAAAAAGCATTTTATGCAAATTCCCCCTTTGAGCCTATTTATTGTTATCCAGGTACCAGCGGTACATCCGCTCTACACCTTCTTCGATGTCTATTTTATGATGCCAGCCCAATGCGTGCAGCTTACTCGGGTCGGTGAGTTTGCGCATGGTCCCATCGGGTTTGGAAGTGTCGAAGGTCAGCTTTCCGCGATAACCCACAACGTTGACAATCAGTTCGGCAAGCCGGCGGATAGTAATTTCCTTACCTGTGCCGATGTTGATGTGGCAGTTGCGGATGTCCTTGTCTCCGGGTTGGCAGGTGTCTTTGAAGTCTACGTGCTCCATGACGAATACGCTGGCATCCGCCATTTCCTCGCTCCAGAGGAATTCGCGCAACGGAGTTCCCGTACCCCAAAGCCGGACTTCTTCTTCGCTGATGCCGTATTTGGAAAGTATGTTCAGTATCTCTCCGTTGCTGTTGCTGCCATTGATTCCTTCTACCGGACGCAGGTTCATGTCACGGCGTACGGCATCCCAGTCGCCTTGTTGCAGGCAGTGGGCCAGGTGTATCTTGCGAATCATGGCAGGAAGTACGTGGCTGCGTTCCAGGTCGAAGTTGTCGTTGGGACCGTAGAGGTTGGTGGGCATGACGGCAATGTAGTTCGTGCCGTATTGCAGGTTGAAACTCTCGCACATTTTCAATCCGGCAATTTTGGCAATGGCGTACGGTTCGTTGGTGTACTCCAGGGGCGAGGTGAGGAGTACGTCTTCTTTCATCGGCTGTTCGGCATCACGCGGATAGATACAGGTGCTGCCCAGAAAGAGCAGTTTCTTGACATTGTGGCGGAAACTTTCGCCTATAACATTCTGCTGTATCTGGAGATTCTTGTAAATGAAATCGGCACGGTAGATGCTGTTTGCCATGATACCGCCCACGAAAGCAGCGGCAAGGAATACGTATTCCGGCTGTTCCTCATCGAAGAAACGGCGGACGGCAACACCGTCCAGCAGGTCGAGTTCTTTGTGGGTTCTGCCCACGAGATTGGTATAGCCTTTCTCTTGCAGGTTTTTCCAGATAGCAGAGCCTACCAGTCCGCGATGCCCTGCGATGTATATTTTTGCGTTCTTGTGTAACATTGTTATAAAACGAATTGGTTTCAGACAGAAGAACAAAAGGACATATTCGGTTTATACTCTTTTATTTTCTCATATATATGTTCTTTTGTTCTTCTGTCTGAAAAATTAAATTATCTGTTTCAGTCTTCTTTGCTTCTCAAATGCAGTTTCCGTACAAACTTCATGTCATGTTCCGCCATGATGTGTACCAACTCCTCAAAGCTTGTCTGCTGCGGATTCCAGCCCAGTAACGTTTTGGCTTTGGTAGGGTCTCCCAGCAACTGTTCCACTTCGGAAGGACGGAAATATTTGGGATCCACCTCTACCAGTACCTTACCGGTTTGGCTGTCGATGCCCTTCTCGTTCACGCCTTCGCCTTCCCAGCGCAGTTCTATGCCGGTTTCCTTAAAGGCAAGTGTGGCAAACTCGCGTACGGTGTGCATCTCTCCGGTAGCAATCACGAAGTCTTCCGGCGTATCGTGTTGCAGGATAAGCCACATACATTCCACATAGTCTTTGGCATATCCCCAGTCGCGGCGTGCATCCAGATTGCCCAAATACAGTTTGTCCTGGAATCCTTGTGCAATGCGGGCGGCAGCCAGCGTAATCTTGCGGGTAACGAAGGTTTCGCCGCGGCGCTCGCTTTCGTGGTTGAAGAGAATGCCGTTTACGGCGAACATTCCGTAACTTTCGCGGTAGTTCTTTGTAATCCAGAAACCGTATTGCTTGGCTACGCCGTAGGGACTGCGCGGGTAGAAAGGGGTAGTCTCCTTCTGCGGCACTTCCTGCACCTTGCCGAACAGTTCCGAGGTAGATGCCTGATATATCCTGGTTTTCTTTTCCAGACCGAGAATGCGTACAGCTTCGAGCATGCGCAGCGTACCTATAGCATCTGTTTCGGCGGTATATTCGGGTACATCGAACGAGACCTTTACGTGGCTCTGTGCAGCAAGGTTGTATATCTCGTCCGGTTGCACCTGCTGGATAATGCGTATCAGCGAACTGCTGTCCGTCATATCTCCATAATGCAGGTTGATAGTTCGCTTCTGCTTCATGTCGCGCACCCACTCATCGAAATACAAGTGCTCGATGCGTCCGGTATTGAACGAAGATGAGCGGCGCAATATGCCGTGTACTTCATATCCTTTTTGCAACAGGAATTCTGCGAGGAACGAACCGTCCTGTCCGGTTATTCCGGAGATTAGAGCTTTTTTCATTGTTTCTGGTATTATACTTTTTTTGATTGTTGCATATTTCGTCCTGCAAAAATCGTAATTTATTGTGAGACAACAAAGCCAATGCGGTAAATGATTTTGAGATTATTTTTGCTTTATACCGAGAGTTGCGTCCGGATGATTGCTGGAAAGCGGATATGACATCGTTTTTCTGTGTCAATCCTTTATGAAAAAATGAATTAATTTCAAATTTGATACGAACAAACAGACGTTATTTTTTGTTTTAATAACAAAGATAAATTATACAAGTATATGGAGAATTTAAATAAAACAGACATTGGACTGATAGGGCTGGCCGTGATGGGCGAGAATCTTGCATTGAATATGGCGGACAAGGGCTGGCGGGTTTCGGTTTATAACCGTACGGTTCCGGGGATTGAAGAAGGTGTGGTAGAACGTTTTATAAACGGACGCGCACAGGGTAAAAGTATTGAAGGATATACGGATATAGCTCGTTTTGTGGAGTCTGTAGCCGTTCCGCGCAAGATAATGATGATGGTTCGTGCCGGTAGTGCGGTAGACGAACTGATGGAGCAGCTTTTCCCGTTGCTCTCTCCGGGAGATATATTGATAGACGGCGGCAATTCCAATTATGAAGATACCAATCGCCGTGTGGCATTGGCCGAAGCGAGAGGCTTCCGTTTTGTGGGAGCAGGTGTTTCCGGCGGTGAAGAGGGTGCATTGAATGGAGCTTCTATCATGCCGGGCGGTTCGGTAAGCGCCTGGGAAGAAGTGAAGCCTGTTTTGCAGAGTATTGCTGCCAAAGCATCCGACGGCACGCCTTGCTGCCAGTGGGTGGGACCGGCCGGTTCGGGACATTTTGTCAAGATGATTCATAATGGCATCGAATATGGCGATATGCAGCTTATTTCCGAAGCCTATTGGGTGATGAAGAACCTGCTGAAGCTGGATAACGGAGAAATGTCTTCGGTCTTTTCGCAATGGAATGAGGGCAAATTGCGTAGCTATCTTATTGAAATTACTGCTAATATCTTGCAGCATAAAGATAAGTCGGGCGGTTATCTGATAGATAAAATACTGGATACAGCCGGACAAAAAGGTACAGGCAAATGGTCGGTAATCAATGCTATGGAGCTTGGTATGCCGTTGGGGCTGATTGCTACGGCTGTTTTTGAACGCAGCTTGTCGGCTCAGAAAGAACTGCGGAAGTCGGCTGCCGGGCATTTTACCTGCCGGCGCACGGAGGTGGTATACAACAAATCCGAAATGGTAGGAGATATTTATTCGGCGCTTTATGCATCCAAACTGGTGTCTTATGCTCAAGGCTTTGCTGTATTGCAACGTGCTTCGGACTCTTTCGGATGGAACCTCGATTTGGCTTCCATTGCCCGTATGTGGCGTGGCGGTTGCATAATCCGCAGTATCTTCCTCAATGATATTGCAGCATCTTTCGAGGGGAATGAGAAACCGCAGCATCTTCTTCTTACTCCTTATTTCAGCAATGAGATGAAACAACTGCTCTCTGGCTGGAAACATCTGGTGGCACAGGCTATGAAAGAGGAACTTCCGGTTCCTGCATTTTCATCGGCATTGAATTATTTTTATTCACTCGTCTCCGCCAACTTACCGGCGAATATGATTCAGGCACAGCGCGATTATTTCGGAGCGCACACCTTTGAGCGTGTGGACGGACTGCGTGGGCAGTTCTTCCATGAAAACTGGACAGGACACGGCGGAGAAACGAAGTCGGGAACCTATAACGTGTAGTCTTTCTTTAGTGTGAAGATTACTGAAATTCCCCTACAAACATAAAGCTATGAGTAAATTTGTGATGATAATTTTCGGCGCTTCCGGTGACCTGACAAAGCGCAAGTTAATACCGGCATTATATAATCTGTACAAGGATAACCGCCTGCCGGAAGGTTTTGCTGTTTTAGGCATCGGACGTACCGGATACCGGGATGATACCTACCGTACTTATATACGGACGGAAATGGAACGTTTTGTGGCTTCGGAAGAACATGCCGGCGGACGTATGACTGATTTTTGCAATCATCTGTACTATCTTTCGCTTAATCCGGCCGAGGCTGCCGATTATGGAAATCTGGATGCCCGTCTCCGGGAACTGACGGGTGAGCAGGAGCCGGATGGCATGTTGTACTATCTGGCAACACCGCCGTCGCTGTATGGTGTGATTCCTCTTCATCTTAAGACTGCCCGCCTGAACCGTCCTCATACGCGTATCATCGTCGAGAAGCCTTTCGGTTATGATTTGGAATCTGCCCGTGAACTGAACCGTATCTATGCTTCCGTATTCGAGGAGCATCAGATTTACCGTATAGACCATTTCCTGGGTAAAGAGACTGCGCAGAACATTCTGGCTTTTCGTTTTGCCAATGGCATCTTCGAGCCGCTTTGGAACCGTAATTACATTGACTATGTAGAGATTACCGCAGTAGAGAATTTGGGTATCGAACAGCGTGGAGGGTTTTATGAAGGAACCGGAGCATTGCGTGATATGGTACAGAATCACCTCATTCAGTTGGTAGCGCTTACCGCGATGGAACCGCCGGCAGTTTTCAATGCCGATAATTTCCGCAACGAGGTGGTAAAAGTATATGAATCTCTCTCTCCCTTGACAGAAGAAGACCTGAACGAGCACATTGTCCGTGGGCAATATACCGCGTCTGCGACCAAGCCCGGTTATCGTGAAGAGAAGAACGTAGCTTCCGATTCCCGTACCGAAACTTATATTGCCATGAAAATAGGCATTGACAACTGGCGGTGGAGCGGCGTTCCTTTCTATATCCGTACCGGAAAACAGATGCCGACCAAGGTGACCGAAATCGTGGTACACTTCCGCGAGACACCTCATCAGATGTTCCGTTGTGAAGGCGGCCACTGCCCGCGTGCCAACAAACTGATTCTGCGTTTGCAGCCCAATGAGGGTATTGTGCTGAAGTTCGGAATGAAAGTTCCGGGACCGGGGTTTGATGTGAAACAGGTGATGATGGACTTCAGTTATTCCGATTTGGGCGGTCTGCCCGCCGGAGACGCGTATGCCCGTCTGATTGAAGACTGTATACAGGGAGACCAGACACTCTTTACCCGTAGCGATGCCGTAGATGCGTCATGGCGTTTTTTCAATCCTGTGCTGAAGTATTGGCAGGAACATCCGGATGCACCGCTTTACGGTTATCCCGTGGGAACGTGGGGACCTTTGGAAAGTGAAGCTATGATGCGCGAACATGGGGCCGAATGGACTAACCCGTGTAAGAATTTGACGAATACTGATGAGTATTGTGAATTATGAAAAGTTATGTATATCCTGCTGCAACCTCGACTGCACGTGCTCTTATCCGGTATATAATCGATATGATGAACCGGGAGCCGGAGCGGATTTTTTACCTTGCTTTCAGTGGAGGAACGACTCCTTCCCTTATGTTTGACATTTGGGCGCATGAGTTCAGAGAAGAGACTCCTTGGATGCGGATGCGGATTTTCTGGGTGGACGAACGTTGCGTATCCGTCAGCGACTCGGACAGTAATTACGGTACTATGCTGCGTTTGCTGCTGCAAGAGGTAGGCATGCCCGATGAATATGTATACCCCATTCATGGTGATTGCCGTAGTCCAGCGCAAGAGGCGAAACGTTATTCGGATTTGGTTTCCAGTACGGTTCCTTTGCGCCGGGGTTTCCCTACCTTTGACATAGTGCTGTTGGGAGCAGGTGATGACGGACATACTTCTTCCATTTTTCCCGGTCAGGAGTATCTGCTCTCTTCTTTTCATCCGTATGAAAAGAGCATAAATCCTTATAACGGGCAGCCGCGTATTGCCATGACGGGATGTCTGCTGTTCAGTGCCAGAAAGCTTATATTCTTGATAACGGGCAAGAACAAGACGGAAGTTGTTTATGACATTCTGAAATCGGGCGATACGGGTCCGGCTGCCTACGTGGCGCATCATGCCGCGGATGTGGACATCTTTACCGACATAGAAATTGACGGATAAGCGGTTATCCTTTTGAGGTTCCGCTTTCCAGTATGCTTACGATGGAGAAGAGTGTGAAGCAGATACCGCCCAATCCTGCCAGTACACGTGCCGGTACAAAGTAGACTTCGTGTATGCTTGCCATTTCAAAAAGGAAAGCAGACAGGAACAGACAGAGCAGTGCGGTAAATACGGGTATCAAGGGAATTCGGTTTGCCAGTTTGAAAGTGTTGCGCCATATTGCTGCCAGGAGTATGACTTTGCTTGAAATGCTGTAGCAAACCAATCCCAGGCCTATCATTATATACCCTATGGAAGATTCGGCAGGGTTCGGGTTTTTCAGTATCAGTAGCCCCCAAAGGATGCTGAGTGTTCCCATGGCAAGTACCATTACAGGCCACCATTTACGTTCTGCATGCGAGTAGCTGTTACGTATTTGGCGTACGATAGTTGCCACCAGTGCCACGAGGCTTGTACAGATGCAGGCTATTCCTGCCATGACATGCCCTGCTACATAATAGGCGTTGTGCACATCGCTTTTTGCAAGCAGAAGGAATGTCCATATCCAAGTGGCAAGTGCCAGCAATGCCGCAACAACTATAAGAAGCTTACCTTGTGTGCCGTTAAAGGCTTGTGGGAGCACATTGTTTTCCGTCGTTTGGGAATTGGCAGGTATAAGGGTGAACCGGGTGGAAGAAGTGGCGGTCGTTGCCACACAGGCAGTGATGAAAGCTACGCCGCAGATTACATGTCCGGCTACGAAATGACTGGCGGTGGCAGCTTCGCTGATATATTCCCAGCCGCAGATGAAAGTCAGTAGGGCAGCCAGATAGCCAAGCACGGGCAGAGCGTACCGGACAACCGTATTGTATGTGTGAATAATCTGCCGGATAATGGTAGCCGCTGTTGCAAACAAGGCAATGCAAATCATTCCTAATGACATTACTACCGGACCGGCAACGTTTTTTGCCGGGTCCGTTCCCATATCAAGTACAAAAGCTCCGTAACCAAAACAAAACAGGGCCATCAGCAGAGGGATGGTGCGAAAGAGAACACTGATTCCGTAATTCATAATTATTTTCTATTAAAGTTTTCCCCTCTAACAGCAGTATTATGACTTTGTTTCTCATTTTAAACTTTATTCATAGGATATAATACTTTGACAGTCCGGTTTAGGGTGCAAGGCGGTTTATCTCCCATTTTTCGGAGTTTGGACACGATAGGCCGGAAGCGGACTTTTCTTCGTGGAGAGTATATTCGAAACGGTCGTGCAGCCTGCTTTCCCGTCCCTGCCAGAATTCGAAGCGGGTGGGGGTGACGGCAAAACCGCCCCAGTTGTCGGGACGTGGTACGGTCTGTCCGGTCAGCCTGGCAGCTTCCTTTACAAAAGCGCGGATTATTTCCATCCGGCTGCTGATGACGTGACTTTGGGGGGATATTCTTGCGCCGATCCGGCTTTTGTAGGGTCGGGTGGAGAAGTAAGCGTCCGATTCTTGAGGAGTGCATTTCTCCGCTTTTCCTTCGATATGTACTTGTCTTTCCAGCTTATGCCAAACGAAAGAGAGGGAGATGTAGGGATTGGCTGTGAGTTGCCGTCCCTTACGGCTTTCGTAGTTGGTGAAGAAGATGAGTTTACCATTTTCCACGCCTTTCAGCAGTACGGTGCGGGTAGAGGGCCGTCCGTCCGGTGAGACGGTGGCTACAATCATGGCGGTCGGTTCGTTCTCGCCGCAATGCAGGGCGTCGTTGAGCCAGCGGGCGAATTGCTCGAAGGGATTCTCTGAGATAGTATTCCGGGTGAGCTTGCCTTTTTTATATTCTTTTCGTATGTCCGAGAATTGGGAATTCATATAATTACTGTTTATTATTATAACAATGAAAGAGCGAAAGGGTTGAAATACGGATACGTTGACCGCTAAAAATATCTTTTTTTCTTCTTTTTTTATAATTGTAATGATAATTCTTCTCAGTTTCGTTATGTGTTTCCGTTCTATAGGACGATTTTATGTAAATAATGTTTATATTTGTACTTCAATTACAAACATTGTTTATATGAGCGACAGACAACAATTCATTATAGATTGCACATCTCTTATTCCTGTTATAGGAACTTTGGTTTTAATAAAAATAGCTAACGAACAAATGGTTACCATGGTTGCTGCTTATGTACTTTGTGGCGAACTTTTGGGTGTGTTGATCAGTAGGATATTGAGGTTATATTATATTGATGTGGCTTTCGTCTGGTTGGGTGGAATTATGCTTTGGCTGTGGTATTGGTTCGGAGTACAGCCCAGCTATATGGGGTGATAGAGCATCAGCTGCAAGTGTGGATAGGACGTCTTGTAATTCAAGTTATCAAATGGACAGACGATTAATCGGAAGAAGTTGATATTCATAAAATTAGTATTTAATAGGTCTATAATAAAAGCACTTCCAACGTTCGCTTACGGAGGAAGTGCTTTACACAAAAACTAAACTAGACTTAACTAAACTATTCTATTGGGGGAGTTTCACAACTCCTATCTGTTCGCGGCAAAGGTAAAAAAACATCTTTTAATATGCAATAGGATATTATTAGAAATAGCCCGATTTCAATAAAATATAAACCTATAAGGGTATTTTTAACTCCTTTTATTAAGAAAATCTTGGAATATTTGTTTATAACTGTCACTGACGGGGATATAGTTCTTGCCAAAGACAATACGTCCACGGTCGATGATACGTATTTTGTCTTTTTGGACGATATAGGAACGATGCACGCGTATGAAGCGTGAAGCAGGCAGAAGTTCTTCTATGGACTTCATGCTCATGAGCGAGAGAATGGGTTTGGGAGAGTTCTCCTCATAGATTTTGATATAATCTTTCAAGCCTTCGATGTAAAGAATATTTTTGAGCTCCACTTGTATCAGTTTGTAATCACTTTTTACGAAGATGCTTTCAATTTCCTCTTGGGGCTGTTGCAGCAGTTCGAACCACTTCACTGCTTTATTGGCGGCTTGCAGAAAGTCTGCATACGAGATGGGTTTCAGCAGATAATCGAGGGCGTTGACCCTATACCCGTCTATGGCATATTGGTCGAAAGCGGTGGTGAAAACGATACGGGTATGTGTATCTACCATTCTGGAGAATTCCAGGCCGTTGAGTTCGGGCATTTGGATATCGAGAAAAAGAAGGTCGACACGTTTGTCCGGCAGGTCGCTCATCGCTTGCACTGCACTGGAGTATTTGCCGGTAAGCTCCAGAAACGGGGTTTTGTTGACGTAGCTCTCCAAAAGGTTCAGGGCCAGCGGTTCGTCATCTACGATTGCGCACTTCAGATTCATGTTGTCAGTAATTGATTGTTAAAACCGATTTATATTCTTTTCCGTCCTCACTTATGCCGTGCTTCCATTCGTACCGGCCGGGATAGGTCAGTTCCAGACGCTTGCCTACTTGTTCCAGTCCGATGCCGCTGCCGCTTTTGTCGGCTTCGCTCTTGGGGTGGTAGCTGTTGGTGATTTCGCAACGTACTTCATGCACATTCTCGCTGAAATATATACGGATATGGCTGGGCTCGGTGGGAGAGATGCCATGTTTGAAAGCATTCTCTATGAGGGAGATGAATATCAGCGGGGCAATCTCCGTAGGGCTGTCGGGACGAATATCGAAACGCGTTTCAACAGTGACGTTGGACGAGAGACGGATGCGCATCAAGGCGATGTAGTTCTTGATGAAATCCATTTCCTTGCCTAAAGTTACGAAGTTCTGCTGATTGTCGTAAAGGACATGGCGCAATAAACGGCTCAGTTCCTGTACGGCTGTTTGTGCCTTATCCGTATCAAAGGCAATGAGTGCGTAGATATTGTTCAGCGTGTTGAGCAGGAAATGCGGGTTGAGCTGGTTGCGGAGATTCTTTAATTCGGCTTCCGTGCGACTTTTTTCGGCTTCGCGGCGGGCGGCTTCCACCTGCACCCAACGTCCGCTGAGGCGAATGGCCGCACTCAACCCTACAGTAAGTATCATGGAAAAGAAATCGCGCATGATGAATATCCACTTCGGCGGACCGATGTGTCTTTGGCCCTCACCGTCGGCTTTTGCGTAGGTGTGGAATGCGTACTCCTGCCAAAAGTGTACACCGGCTGTAACGCAAGCTATCAGCAGTATGTTCAGCAGGAGATACTGCCGTATGCGCCCCTCGAACAGATAACGGGGAATGAGGAAGCAGTAATTGCAGTAGAATACGATAAGAAAAGATAGCGGAACAATGCTGCCATGACGCAGGTATTCCATCCATGTAATGGTGAAACCGCTGCGTGTCATCATCACGAAAGGAAAAGCAAATACAATTCCCCAGCCGATGATATGAATCAGGGCTTCGATGATGCGCGACCGTGAGTAGAGAATTTGTTTCATACAAATGCAAAGATAGTTTTTTTTAGCGATAAGCGATTATCACTCGTATCGTATTGCTTCTATCGGGTCTAAGTCTGCTGCTTTCTTTGCAGGATACCATCCGAAGAACACTCCTGTCACCGTACAGACGGCAAAGCTGAGGAATACGCTCCATGCCTGTATATAAATAGGCCAATGGGCTGCGCTCTTCACAATCCAGCTTGCGCCGCAGCCGATGATGACACCGATGAGACCGCCGGTAATGCTGATGAGGATGGCCTCGATGAGGAATTGCGACAGGATGTCCACTCCTCTGGCACCCACACTCATGCGCAGACCGATTTCGCGGGTGCGCTCCGTTACGGATACATACATGATGTTCATGATGCCGATGCCGCCTACCACCAGCGATATGCCGGCGATGCAGGCGAGGAGAGTGGTCATCAGGTCGGTGGTGGTGTTCAGCATCGAGCTGAGCTCCTGCTGGCTGCGTATGGTGAAATCATCGTCGTCGCTGTCCTTCAGTTTATGGTTCCGGCGCAGAATTCCGGTGATTTCTTCGGTGGCGTTGTCCGTCATGTCCTCGGTGAGTGCGGATGCGAAGATACCTTGCAGATAGGTCTGTGCAAGCAGGCGTTTCATTACGGTGGTGTAGGGGGCAAGTACAACGTCGTCCTGGTCCATGCCCATGCTGTTGTATCCTTTGGCTTTCAGTACGCCCGTCACGCGGAAAGGCACTTGATTGAAGCGGATAATGCGTCCTACGGGGTCTTCTCCGTTGGGGAAAAGATTATCCTGTATTGTCTTGCCGATGACACATACTTTGGCGGAAGTCTGTATGTCGGTTTCCGTAAACATCGTGCCGTTCTCCACCGTAAGCTGGCGGATTTCAAGGTAGTCCGTGCCTACGCCGCTTACGGATGAGGGGTAGTTGTTATTGCCTGCAATGAGCTGTCCCGATGAGGATACGTTGGGGCTGACGGCAGCCAGGAAGTTCGTTTCGTTGCGCAATGCCTCGTAGTCGGTGAGCTTCAGCGTCTGCATGGCGCTGGGGTCTTGGCGGACGCCGCCGCGCATATCCGCTCCCGGATGAATCATTATCATATTCGAGCCCATTTCGGAGATTTGCGCCTGAATGCTTTTTTTTGAACCCTGTCCGATAGCGAGCATCGTGATGACGGACGCCACGCCGATGATGATGCCCAACATCGTGAGGAAGGCACGCAGTTTATTGTTGGCAAGTGCCCGAAAGGCTATTTTGAAAAGGTTGGTTCCATTCATTGATTTGTAGTTTTATGATATTGTTTTTCTTTTTTCATCCTGCAATAAAGTAATTTACGTACTGCGTCAGTCATCCTCCTGCTTGGGCAGTGCTGCCAGTGTTTCGGCGGCATTCAGAATGTTTCGGTTGGGCTTGTCGTCCTTCACTTGTCCGTCGCGCAATACGATGTTGCGGCTGCTGTATTGGGCTATTTCCGGATTGTGCGTTACGAAAATGATGGTGCGTCCTTCGGCATGCAGTTTCTGGAAGAGCACCAGGATTTCGAATGAGGTACGGGTATCCAGATTACCGGTGGCTTCGTCCGCCAGGATTACGGCAGGGTTGTTTACCAATGCACGGGCGATGGCTACGCGTTGCATCTGTCCGCCGGACATCTGGTTGGACTTGTGCTCCAGCCGGTCGCCCAGCCCTACGGCTTTCAGCGCTTCAATGGCGCGTTTCCGGCGTTCGGCTGCCGATACGGACGAGTTGTACATCAGCGGCAGTTCCACATTTTCCACGGCTGTGGTTTTTGCCAGCAGGTTATAGTTCTGGAACACGAAGCCGATTTTATGGTTGCGGAGTACGGCACGCTGGGACTTGCTCATGGTGCGTACGGAGATGCCGTCCAGCAGATACTCTCCTACGGTGGGCGTATCCAGGCAGCCGAGTATGTTCAACAGCGTTGATTTGCCCGAACCGGACGTACCCATGATGGTGACGAACTCTCCCTCGCCGATAGAGAATGATACGCCGCGCAGTGCATGCACCGTTTCGTCTCCCACCTGGAAGTTCCGCTTTATGTTTTGAAGTTCAATTACGGTTTTGCTCATGATTAATGATGTATGGTTTACTTTGTACTGTACTTTTATACTCAGTCTCTGTACGCTGTTTCATCGGCCGTTGTTTTTCTTCTTGCTTCCCGGAGGGCCCGGCATGAACGGGCTTTTCTCACCGCTTGGTTCCTGCGGCATGTCCGCCGTTGGGCCTTCGCCCGGCAGGCGCCCTATGGTGGCTTCGGTCACTACTGTCGCACCTTCATCGATGCCGCTTACAATCTCCGTATTCACACCGTTGGAGATACCTACCGTTACCGGATGCGCGATGAATGTATTGCCCTCGCGTGTCCAGAGTTTGTGTTCGCTTTCGCAATCTTTCACAATGTCATTCTCGCCGATAAGCGGCTTTTCGGGTGTGAAACGGAGCGCACGTGCCGGAACGGAAAGCACATTCTTGCGGTCGAGTGTGTAAATCGTGACGTTGGCCGTCAGGCGCGGTTTCAGTTTCAGGTCGGGGTTGGGAGCGGATATGACAACTTCGTAGGTGACGACCGTACCGGATGTGCCGCTGCTGCCGGAACTTGTAGAGCTGTCCTCTCCCAAGCGGATTTGTGTTACTACGCCCTCAAACGTGTCATTGGGATAGGCGTCTACGCTAAACGTCACGCGTTGCCCGTCTTTCACGCCGCCTATGTCGGCTTCATCCACGTCGGCCACAACCTGCATCTGCGTCAGGTCGGCAGCGATGGTGAACAGGGTAGGAGTCTCGAAACCGGATGCCACCGTTTGCCCTTCCTCTACCGCACGGTTGATGACCACGCCGTCGATGGGCGAAGTGATGGTGGCGTACGACAGGTTGCGCTCCGCTTTTGCCAGCGATGCCTGACTGCTTTCGTAGCTGCTTTTCGCTTTCTCGTAATTGTAGACGGACTGCTCGTAGTCGGTATCGCTGATAAGCTGCTTTTCGTGCAGTCCCCGGTTGCGTTCGTAGTTCTTCCGCTGATATTCGTATTCGGCTTTCGCACCGTTGTAGGCGGCGCGTTGGGATGCCACTTCGCTTTGCAGGGTCACACGGTCCATTTCGGCTATGAGCTGGCCTTTGGTAACTACGGAATTGTAGTCGGCATATATCTTGTCGATGATGCCGCTTACCTGCGTGCCGACTTCCACTTCCGTCACCGGTTCGATGGTGCCGGTGGCGGTTATGGATTCCGATATCTCGCCTTTGATTACGGTGGCTGTCTCGTAGGTCACTTTATGTTTGGCCGTGGAGCCGCCGAAAAGCCGGATGCTTATGCCGGCTACCGCCACAACGGCTACGGCGATAAGGATAATCTTTTTCTTGTTCATATTCTGTATATCATTATTGGGTTTTAAGTAGCGTTGGTCTATACCGCAAGAGATAGTTGCGTATGGGGGTTATTATATTGAATAGGTCAAAGCGTAATCTGTTCTCCCTGGTAGAATTTCAGCAGTTGCGTGTTCAGTATTGCCATGTATTTGGCTTGCAGGGTTTCCTGTTGCGCGTTGAGCAGGTTGTTTTTCTCGGTCAGCAGTTCCACGGTATTCTTCATGCCGAGGTTGAATTGCTCTTGGATGAGGTCGTAGCTGGTCTGTGTGCTTCGCAGCTTCTCTATGGCGGCAACGTAGCGTTGCTGTGCGCTGTTGGCATCCAGCCATAACCCTTCGATGGTCTTGTACAGGTTTTTCTGATTGTCCAGCAAGTCCAGTTCGCTGTTCTGCTTCTGTATCTTGGCTTTCTGTACGGCGCTCTTGGTCTGCCGGTTGTTGAAGATGGGTACGCTTACGGTTACTCCCAAGGAGTTGTTCCAGTTCTGCTTGATTTGTTCGCCGAAGGTGAAGTCGTTGCCGTTGGTGTTCGTGCTCCCTATGCCTGCACTGAGGCTGATGGTGGGGATGTAACCGGAGCGGGCGATGTCGATGTCGAGTTCCGAGGCTTTGACATTCAGCCGGCCTGCTTCGATTTCCGGGCGCAGGGTGAGGGCGGAGCGGTAGACATCGGTCTTTGAGGGCAGCGGCGACAACACATTCTCATCGCCGAGTGTGGGGATGTAAAGCGTCATCTCCTTTTCGCCGTCCAGTTCGAGGAGTTGTTTCAGTTGCAGTTTGTAATCTTGCAGGGTAGCTTGTGCCGTTACCAATTGATATTTGTCGGTGCTGACCTGCGCTTCCAGTTGGGCGAGGTCGCTCCTGGCGATGCTTCCCGCTGCAAGCAGGGCGCGTGCCCGTTCGCATTCCGCCCGGCTGACGTCGAGGGTTGCTTCATTTACCTTGACGGCTTCGGCTGCATAGAGAATCTGTACGTAAATCTGCGTAATGCTCTCTTCGATGGTGTTCTCGCTTTCCGCCACGCCCAGTTCGGCAATGCGGTTGTTCATCCGCTGCTGTTTCAAGGTATTCAGCCGTTTGCTGCCGTTGTAAAGCGTCCAGTTGGCATCGATACCATAGCTGCCGTTGTAGCTGGTCTTGCTTTGGCTGCTGGTGATGTTGTCGCCGTCTATTATCGTATTGGTCTGGCTGTTGGGCCGGTTTACGATACGTTGGCTTACGGATGCCGTGAGGCTGGGGAAGAGGGCTGCCCTGGCGGTCTTTACGTCCACTTCGGCGCTCTTGGCGTTGAGACGGTTCTTGCGTATCGTGATGTTTTGCTGCAAAGCATAGTCGATGCAGGCTTGCAGGTTCCATTGTGCGGGAAGCGTCTGCGTGCTGTCCTGCTGTTGCGTACCGATAGCGGTTTCCTGCGTTTGCGGCATTGCGTTGCCGACACAGGTGCTTGCCGCACAGAGCGATATTACGGTCAATCTTTTTACATTTATCATATTACCTTGTTTCTATGGTTTTACCATTGCAAAAGTATGCGCAGCCTCTTGAAACGGCAAAAACAATAGACCATTGCCGGGATTGTGCCGACGGATTACTTTTTCCTGCCGATAATTAAGAGTTTGCTTTGCTGTTTTTATGAGGTGTCAAAATACACTTGCTGATTTCTATTAGGTACGGATTTCACGGAAAACACAGGTTTTCTTTATTCTTTTTTATCGTGAAAATCCGTGAAATCCGTGCCTAATAGAAACCAATAGTAAGCGAATTTTAGTTTTGACCCCGTAAAGACAGTAGATATCTTCCCAAAGAACTTCTTTATAGAATACCGGACAAAAATCAAGCTGGCTATAACTTTTCAGTTTTTTATTTGTTATTTATATAAAAGTATTTTATATTTGTAATGATTATAATTTGAACTTTATGAAAAACCTTGTTACCAGTATCTGGCAATTTTATGTCGATGGCTTCCGAAGCATGACATTGGGGCGTACCTTGTGGCTGATAATTGCAATCAAATTGTTTATCATGTTTTTTATTCTTCGTCTTTTCTTCTTTCCGAACTATCTGAATGAAGCTGCCGGAGAAGGCGATAAAGAAGATTACGTTAGCAGTGAACTGATTATGCGGGCGGGAAGATAGGGGATAGTGATAAGCGGTTAGTGATTAAGGAGGGAGGTATTCCTTTTCCTTATTTATACCTTATACTTTAATTTCATACTTAATATTTATTCTCATGCTTGAAAACATTGACACTTCTCTGATTGATTGGTCGAGAGCGCAATTTGCCTTGACCGCTATCTATCACTGGATTTTTGTGCCGCTTACTTTAGGATTGGCGGTAATTATGGGCATCATGGAAACGGTGTACTACCGTACGGGTGACAAGTTCTGGAAACATACTGCCAAGTTCTGGATGAAACTCTTCGGCATCAACTTTGCCATAGGTGTGGCAACGGGACTGATTCTGGAGTTTGAATTCGGTACGAACTGGAGTAATTACAGTTGGTTCGTGGGCGACATCTTCGGTGCGCCGCTTGCTATCGAAGGTATTCTGGCATTCTTTATGGAAGCCACGTTCATTGCTGTGATGTTCTTCGGTTGGGACAAGGTAAGCAAACGTTTCCACCTGGCTTCTACCTGGCTTACGGGACTTGGTGCTACTATCTCCGCCTGGTGGATTCTGGTGGCGAATGCCTGGATGCAGAATCCGGTAGGTATGGAGTTCAATCCCGATACAGCCCGTAACGAGATGGTTGACTTCTGGGCGGTAGCCACTTCGCCGATGGCAGTCAATAAGTTCTTCCACAGCGTGCTGTCCGGCTGGGTACTGGCTGCGGTGTTCGTGGTAGGTGTGAGTTGCTGGTATCTGTGGAAAAACCGTGAGAAGAAGTTTGCTTTGGCAAGCATAAAGATAGCTGCCTGGGTAGGACTGTGCGCCGCTGTGCTTTCCGCGTGGACGGGCGACGGTTCCGGTTATCAGGTGGCACAGAAACAACCCATGAAGCTCGCTGCCATGGAGGGTTACTATCAGGGGCAGGAAGGAGCCGGACTGGTGGCTTTCGGCATTCTCAATCCCGACAAGAAGACGGCCGATGACGGTAAGGATGCTTTCCTCTTCCGCATGGAGATTCCCAAGTTCCTTTCATTGCTTGCCGAGCGCGATTCAAAGGCTTTCGTACCGGGCATCAACGACCTGCTGAAAGGCGGCTATCCCTTGAAAGACGGTACAACCGCGCTCTCCGCTCAGGAGAAGATTGAAAAGGGAAAGACGGCTATCGGGGCTTTCTCCGCTTATCGTGCCGCCAAAGCTGCGGGCAACGATGCCGAGGCGCAGGTGGCTGCCAAAGTGTTGAAAGAGAATGTGGCGTATTTCGGTTACGGTTATATCAAGGATGTGAACGAACTGGTTCCCAACGTGCCGCTCACTTTCTATATGTTCCGTGTCATGGTGATACTGGGCGGGTACTTCATCCTCTTCTTCATCGTGGTTCTCGTTCTTGCCTACAAGAAGGATTTGTCGCAGATGCGCTGGATGCATTGGGTGGCAATGCTGACCATTCCGCTGGGCTATCTTGCCGGGCAGGCCGGTTGGGTGGTTGCCGAATGCGGACGTCAGCCGTGGGCCATTCAGGATATGTTGCCCACAAGTGCCGCCATTTCCAAACTGGATGTCGGCTCCGTGCAGACCACATTCTTCATTTTCCTTGTACTGTTCACCGTTATGCTGATTGCCGAAGTAGGCATTATGCTGAAAGCCATACGGAAAGGACCGGAAAAAGAACTTTCTCATCAATCATAACTTATAACTCATAACTCATTACATGAATACCTATATATTTCTTCAACATTATTGGTGGTTTATAGTATCCCTGTTGGGAGCCATCCTTGTATTCCTGCTGTTTGTGCAGGGCGGTAACTCGCTGATATTCTGTCTGGGCAAGACGGAAGAGCAGCGCAAGATGATAATAAACTCTACGGGGCGCAAGTGGGAGTTTACGTTTACTACGCTCGTAACGTTCGGCGGTGCGTTCTTTGCATCGTTCCCGTTGTTCTACAGTACGAGCTTCGGCGGTGCGTACTGGTTGTGGATGATTATCTTGTTTACTTTCGTGTTGCAGGCTGTAAGCTACGAGTTTCAGTCGAAAGCGGGCAATCTGTTGGGCAAGACGACGTATCGCGCTTTTCTGGTGATAAACGGAGTGGTAGGGCCGGTGCTGCTGGGCGGTGCGGTGGCAACGTTCTTTACGGGTTCGGAGTTCTATATCAACAAAGGTAATATTGCCGATACGGTGATGCCGGTTATCAGCAGTTGGGCCAATGCAGGGCACGGGTTGGATGCGTTGCTCAATCCGTGGAATGTAGTGTTGGGACTGGCTGTGTTCTTCCTGGCGCGTATTCTCGGTGCGCTTTACTTCATTAACAATATCGGCGATGCGGATTTGGTGAAACGTTGCCGTCGTGCGCTGTGGGGCAATACGGGTCTGTTTCTGGTGTTCTTCCTTGCATTCGTTATCCGTACGCTGCTTGCTGAAGGCTACGCGGTAAATCCGGAAACCGGAGAAGTATTTATGGAACCCTATAAGTATCTGACAAACTTTATCGAAATGCCCGTGGTGCTGCTCGTATTCCTTATCGGTGTGCTTGCCGTGCTTTGGGGAATTGTCCGCACAGTGTGGAAACCGTCTTTCGACAAGGGTATATGGTTTGCAGGCGCAGGCACTGTGCTCACGGTATTGGCGCTGTTGCTGGTGGCGGGTTATAACAATACTGCCTATTATCCCTCTACCGCCGACCTGCAAAGTTCGCTTACGCTGGCAAACAGTTGTTCCAGCCAGTTTACGTTGCGGGTAATGGCCTACGTATCTGTCCTGGTTCCTTTTGTGCTTGCCTACATTTTCTACGCATGGCGCAGCATCGACAGGAAGAAGATAGATGCCGCAGAGATGCAGGATGAAAAAGGACACGCCTATTGATTTTATAACTCCGGGGATTTGCTCCCGGTTTCCCTGGAGTTTCTTTGAAAATGCCGGGGGATATAAGAGAAAACTCCTCACGTTTGGGTTGCAAACGTGAGGAGTTTTCTTTTTGTTCTTATGTTCTTATGTCCGAAAACCGGATTATCATTTTCCCGCTTCCGCATTCTTAATCATCTGCTCGCTGGCATACATGAATATTACCACACGGCGATTTTCGCTGGCCGACAGGCTTTCGTCGTATTCATTGTAGCCCACACCTTCCACTTGCTTGAACTGAGAGGGAGATACGCCGCAATCCTGCAGATAATTCTCTACGGCATAGGCACGGTTCTTGGACACCTTCATGTTGGCTTCGTACGTACCGACCTTGTCCGTATGGCCTATGATGGCGATGTCCGTAGTTGTGTCTTCCTTCAGAATCTTGGCGAGGTCGCGCAAGGAAGCTTTCGCATCGTTGCTCAGCGTAGAGGAGTTGAAAGCAAACAGAATACCGGAGTCGAACGTCACCTTGACGGCATCCAGATTATTGGCATCTTTCACCATTTCCACCTGTGCGCCTTCAATCTTGGCGGCTTCGGCAGCCTTTTTATCCATCTTATGACCGATAGCCACACCTGCGCCCGTACCTACCGCTGCGCCTACTGCCGCACCGATAGCAGCGCCTTTACCCTTACCGAACAGTCCGCCGATAATGGCTCCTGCCGCAGCGCCCGAGCCACCGCCGATAATGCCACCTTTCGTCGTATTGTTCATTGTACCGCAACTACCCAGTAGTATGGCGCCGCTCAGCAGAAATGCTGTCATTTTCATCTTTTTCATACCTTTTATTTTTTAATTGGTTCAAGTTTTACTAATGCAAATTTATGTATATAATACATTTGTTGGCATTAAAAAGTTTACCATTGCAGTTTTTTTAGAGAATTTTCCTTTTAATAAAGAGAAAACGGCCGGTCTTATACGTTACTTGTAATTCAGGAAGTTTTCCTGCACCAGCTTTCCTGCCTGCCACACGGCGCGTATGTTCAGTTCCTTGTCCATGATGAGGATGTCGGCGTCCTTATCCTTTTGCAGGGAACCTTTGCGGTCGTACACGCCCATGATGCGTGCCGGGGTTTCGGAAGCCATGCGCAGGGCGTCGCCCAACGGGATACCCGCCTTGACCATAGTACGCACCAGCACGTCCATGGTGGCGATACTGCCTGCCAATGAGGAGCGGTCGGCAAGCTTGCACACACCGTCTTCGATGATGTAGCGCGGGTCGTTGATTTCCTTGCCTTCGGTGGCGGCGCAGGAGAGGGCGTCCGTTACGAGGCAGGTGTGCTCTACACCTTTCAGTTTGTATGCCAGTTTCAGGATGGTGGACGGCAGGTGGATGCCGTCGGCAATGAGTTCGATGGTCATGCCGTCGGTCAGGTAGACACTTTCCACAGTGCCTTCGTACTTGTACTCGCGGCGTTTGTGGAAGCCGGGCATGGCGTTGTAGAAGTGGGCGGCATGGGTAAATCCGGCTTCGTAGGCGGCACGGATGCCGTCGTATTCGGCTTCGGTATGCGATACGGCTGCCAGTATGCCTTTTTCGCGCAGGTAGCTCGCAAACTCCAGTGCTCCGGGCAGTTCGGGAGAGGCGTCCCAGCGGCGGATGCAACGGGTGCTTTCCACCAACTCGCGGTATTCCTGTCCGTCAATCTCCTTCACCTGGTCGGCAAACTGTTCGCCTGCCATTTTCTTGTTGAGGTAGGGACCTTCGATGTGCAATCCCAGTACGGGGCTGTCGGGCTCTGCCATAAGCTGCTCGCACACTTGGGCTGCCTGGTGCAGCTTTTCGAACGGAGACGAGGAAATGGTAGGGTAGAAACTCGTAGCACCATGACCGAGGTGTGCATTGATGATGCTGCGAAACGCTTCTTCGGTACATTCGGTGAAGTCGTGGCCGCCACCGCCATGCGCGTGCATACACACGAAGCCGGGCACGATATACATGCCTTTGGCATCGATGAGGCGTGCGCCGATGAGGGCGAGGTCACAGTTGGTCACTTCGAGTATTTTTCCGTCGCGCATCAGGACGGAACCTTCATTCAGCCAGCCTTGCGGGGTGAATATGCGTCCGTTGATAATTTGAGTAAGCATTTTTAGATTTATGATTTAAGATTTATGAATTATAATCCCAGCGTTGTGCTTTTGAATTTATCGAAGGCCAAAATTAAGCATTATAAATTAAAAATCCTATATGCGGGATTTTTTAATCATCTTCTTCTCCGTCTTCGGTGGCGGCGTTGTTTCTGCCGATATTTGCGTATCTTGCCGTATACCAGCCAGACGAACAATACTCCAAACACGGAGAATATCAGCAGTACGATGCCCGTGTTGAGGTTGTCGCCTTTCACACGGCTCCACATTTCGAGTACGAGTTCGGTGCGGTTGCCGAAGTCGCGTATCATGGCGCAGCGTTCCACCACTTTCCTGTCGGGATATTGCACGGGGTTTATTTGCAGGCTGTCCGCACCCACACCTTCACCGAAGAAATAGCTGAGGTCGGAACGTGTCGCGATGGCGGTGTCCCGTTTGGCTTCCATGATTTCAGGAGTGGCAACGGCGCTGACGTAGCCTATGGCGTCCATATTGCGCAGGGCGATGTCGGGCCGGCAGAGGTAGTTGATGAAGTAAGCGGCAGCTTTGGGATTGCCTGCATATTTAGGGATTACCCAGCCGTCGTACCAGATGTTGCTGCCTTCGCGCGGCACTTCGTAGGCAAGGTCCACGCCCACGGCACGGGCTTCTTCGATGGCCCATACGGCGTCGCCGCTCCAGGTGAGGTTGAGCCAGGTCTTGTTCTTGGTCATCATCTCCTTGCCGAAGTCGGCTTCCCAGCCTGCGATGTTGGGCTTCATGGCTTTCAGATACTTCTCGGCAAGGGCTATGGCTTCGGGAGAGTTATCGTTCATCAGTTGCTCCACGGTGACGGTGCTGTCGGCAAGCTGTCGGGCATGGGCGTAGATGATGGCGGTTCCGTAGGCATCGCGGTAACTGTCTTTCATCAGGATTTTGCCTTTGTTCCTGGGGTTCCAAAGACAGTGCCAACTGCCGGCTTCGTCGGGGGTGATGAAGTTGCGGTTGTAGAGGATGCCGGCTGTGCCCCACATGTAGGGTACGGCATAGTCGGTGGTGGTGCGTTCCGGCTGGCTGGTCTTGTTCAGTTCCCGGCGGATGTAGGGGGAGATGTTGGGCAGATAGTCCGGGGTCTTGCCGAAGTTGCGGTCGATGGGCAGGAGAAGGTCTTTCTTCAGCATCCGCTCGATGATGTACTCCGAGGGGCATACCACGTCGAAATCTTCGTGGCCGCGCTCTATCTTGGTGAGCATGATTTCGTTGATGTCGAACACCTGGTAGATGAGGCGGATGTCCTCGCCCGTCTGCTGCTTGTACCAGGCGGGAAATTCGGCCAGTACATCTTCGTCGATGTAGTCGGCCCAGTTGTAGACTTTCAGTACGTGGCTGCGCTCTTCACCCGAATCTTTGCACGAGACGGCTGCGAGGACGAGGCAAAGGAGAAGGAATATGTCTGTTAATCTTTTCATTTTTTATTCAGCAGGTTTATCTTGACTATGCTTTCGTTTTTCGGCTTACGGGATGAATCTCTCCGTGCTGCGGGACGAATACTCTTATCTTGCGAGACGCAGGCGGACTTATTTCTTCCGTGCACGTTCCGCACGCTTGTTGATGACAATCAGCAGCACCAGCACCGTAATGAAAATAAGGGTGGACAGAGGACGCAGCTCCGGTGTCAGTCCGCCTTTACGCGCATCGGCGTAGATGTAGGTGGAGAGCGTTTCCAGTCCTTCGTTTCCAATGGTGAATATGGTTACTGCGAAGTCGTCGATAGAGAGCGTGAAGGCAAGGATGAAGCCGCTGATCATGCCCGGAAGTATCTCCGGCAGAATTACCTTGCGCAATGCCTGAAAGGGAGTGGCGCCAAGGTCGAGGGCGGCTTCGTACACGTTCTGGTTCATCTTCTTCAAGCGGGGCATTACGCTCAGCACTACATAAGGGGTACAGAATGTGATGTGCGCCAGTACCACGGTTGTGAATCCCTGCGAGATACCGCAACTGACGAACAGCAGGAACAGCGACACGCCCGTAATGATGTCCGCATTCATCATCGGAATGGCATTGGCGAAGTTCATTACCCGGCGCGTGCGTGTGCGCAGGTTGAAGATGCCGATGGCCGCGATGCTGCCCAACGCCGTACTGGCGGTGGCTGCTAACATGGCAATGGCAAATGTGTTCCAGATGGCGCTCGTCAGCGAGTGGTGCATGCCGCCTGTGAAGAGGGAGCTGTACAGCTTGGTGGAGAATCCCGTCCAGTTGCCCAGCACTTTGGCTTCGGTGAAAGAGAATACCATGATGATAAGGATAGGCGAGTACAGCAGCGCAAGCAGCAGCCACAGATACCCTTTGGCAAGAATACGCGTCATCATATCACACCTCCGCTTTCATTGGATGCGCCGTCCTCTTCGTTCGTAAAGAGGATGGTGACGCCTATCAGCAACAGCATGATGAGCGACAGGGCTGCACCGTAGTTCCACATTCCGTTGTATATGTTCTCCTGCACGGTTGTTCCGAAGAGTTTGATGTTGTTCATCGTCAGCAGTTCGGCTATGGCAAAGGTGCTTACCGTAGGCATGAACACCATTACGATGCCGCTCATGATGCCCGGCATGGAGAGGGGCAGGATTACTTTGCCGAATACCTGCAAGGGGTTGGCTCCGAGGTCTTGGGCGGCTTCTATGAGGTTGCGGTCCATTTTCTGCAGAGTGTTGTAGATGGGGTATATCATGAACGGCAGGAAATTGTAGACCATGCCGAACACAAGTGCGCCTTCGCCCAAAGGCAGGTTCAGAAAGTCGAACAGCGCCACTGTGGCGAGTGTGCGTATCAGTATGTTCACCCACATGGGCAGGATGAACAGCACCACCATGGTCTGCGAAGTGTTGAACTGCTTCTGGCTGAGGATGTATGCCGCCGGATAACCCAGCAACAGGCAGGTCAGCGTGGTGATGAGGGCGATGCCGATGGAGTAGATGAAGGTGTTCATCGCCTCCGGGTGCATCATGAACTTGCGGAAGTTGGCAAAGGTGAAAGCTCCGTCGGCATCCGTAAAGGCGTACAGCACAATCAGCAGTAGCGGCACTATCGCAAATATCAGCAGGAACAGTGCGTAGGGCAGTGTCCAGTTGCGTCGTCGCAGGAAGAAATGGGATAACTTATCAAACATTACTCTATTATATCTTATATCAAGCGCTACTCTATTTAATCAAGTATTGCTTTATTATATTAGGATTATGGACGGTAAGATGACGGGATGATATCTTATCGTTTTATCACTCTGATGTTTTCGGGCGCTATCCGTATGCCCACGCGGTCTCCGTCGTCCCAAACGTCGTTGGTGTCTACGAAGATGTCCTCGTCCCAGTCGGTAAACACGGTGAGGTGATAATGGTTTCCTTTGTAGAGGATGAATTTCACTTCGCCCGTCAGTCGTCCGTCTTCTTCGTTATCCTCCAGGATGACGTTTTGGAAGTCCACTTCCACCGTTACGGGCGTTTCGGGACCGATGCCTTGCACCGGACTGCATTCGAAGCTGCAACCCAGGAATTCCACGTGCGTTTCGTCCAGGAGCTTGCCCTCGAAAGTGTTGCAGGTGCGTTCTTTCTTCATTACGTGGATGTCGAAAGGTTTTACCAGCAGACCCACTTCACGGCCTGCCTCGAAGCAGTGGTAATCCTGCACCATCAGCTCGTAGCCCTCGCGGGTCTGTACCAGCATTTCGTAGTGCACGCCTTTGAAGATGGAGCTTGTTACGGTTCCCGTGAGTTGCGCCGCATCCGAGGGTTCGAAGATGTAGATGTCCTCCGGACGGATTACGACGTCCACCTGTGTACGGTCGCCGAAACCGGTATCCACGCAGTCGAACTCGTGTTCGCAGAAGCGGACGAGCCGGTCGTGCACCATGACACCGTTCAGTATGTTGCTCTCGCCGATGAAGTCGGCTACGAAAGAGTTGATAGGTTCGTTGTAGATGTCTGTCGGAGTGCCGATTTGCTGTATCCTGCCTTCGCTCATCACGACGATGGTATCGCTCAGGGTGAGGGCTTCTTCCTGGTCGTGGGTGACGTATATGAAGGTGATGCCCAGTTTTTGGTGCATCTCTTTGAGTTCCATCTGCATGTCCTTGCTCATTTTCAGGTCGAGGGCGGCAAGGGGCTCGTCGAGGAGCAGCACTTCGGGTTCGTTGACGATGGCACGGGCTATGGCAACGCGCTGTTGCTGTCCGCCGGAAAGGGAGTCTACATCGCGGTCTTCATAGTCGGTCATGCCCACCATGCGGAGCGCCTGCTTCACTTTCTTTTCGATAGTGGCGGCGGGGAGCTTCTTCAGCTTGAGGCCGAAAGCAATATTATTGAATACGTTGAGGTGGGGAAACAGGGCGTACTTCTGGAACACCGTATTCACCGGGCGGCGGTGGGGTGGTGTCTGCGTGATGTCTTTTCCTGCAATGGTAATCACTCCTTCCGAAGCTGTCTGGAAGCCCGCAATCAGACGCAGCAGTGTCGTCTTTCCGCAACCGGACGGTCCCAATATCGTTACAAACTCGCCCTTGCGGACAGACAAATTCACATCATTCAGTACGGCTTTGTCTCCGAAAAATTTCGATACGTGCTCTACACCGATGATGCAGTCGGACTTTTGCATAAGCGTTTCTTACTTTATCCAAACTAATTAAACAAATCTCTACCTGATATAGTCAGTCATAAAAAAAAGTGGCGCAAAGGTACATATTTTCTTGAAAACTTTAGAGTTTGTTTAAAAATTGTTCAGCATTCTTTTGCGAGTTCTTTGGAGACGGATGTTTCCTCTTTTTATTCGCCACACACCCGCTTTGTTCTCATAAAACGCCTCCAAAGAACTCGCAAAAGAAATGGAAGGAAATACTTGGGAAAAGAAAAATCGAATAACCCAAAACAGGGTCATGAGTTATAAATTGCGGGTAATTGACCGATACTCGCAAATAAGTCCTAACTTTGCAGTCCGTAACATTAAAGTCTTCGTAAGAAATGGAAAAGAAAACAGTACTCATCACAGGTGCTTCTTCGGGTATAGGAGAGGGCTGTGCACGTAAGTTTGCCATGAATGGTTACCGCCTGATTCTCAACGGACGGAATGTAGAGAAGCTAACTGCCGTAAAGCGCGAACTGGAAACGGAATATCGCGCGGATGTCTGTCTGCTGCCTTTCGACGTACGCGACCGCGGGGCTGCGAAAGCGGCTCTTGACTCGCTTCCCGAAGAATGGAAAGCGATAGATATCCTCATTAATAATGCCGGACTGGTAATCGGCGTAGACAAGGAACACGAAGGCAATCCGGACGAATGGGACATCGTGCTTGATACCAATATCAAAGCATTGCTTGCCATGACCCGTCTGGTGGTTCCCGGAATGGTGGAACGCGGACGCGGCCATGTCATCAATATGGGTTCCATTGCAGGCGATTATGCCTATCCGGGCGGTAGTGTGTATTGTGCCAGCAAGGCTGCCGTAAAGGCGTTGTCAGACGGCTTGCGCATCGACCTTGTGGATACTCCCGTACGGGTGACCAACATCAAGCCCGGTTTGGTGGAGACGAATTTCTCCGTAGTGCGTTTCCGTGGCGACAAGGCGGCTGCCGATAATGTGTACAAGGGCATCCGTCCGCTTACAGGCGACGACATTGCCGAAGTGGTGTACTTTGCCGCTGCCGTACCCGAGCATATACAAGTGGCCGAGGTGCTGGTAATGCCTACCAATCAGGCTACGGGTACAATCGTCAGCCGGAAATAAGCACTTTTCCGTAACAACAGAATCTAAGAGAATAAGAGTAAACTCTGCCAATCATGACTAATAAGTACGAAGAACGCCTGGGCACGGAGCGTATGCTGCCTTTGGTTTTCAAGATGGCGCTGCCTGCGGTGGCAGCACAGTTTGTCAATCTGCTTTACAGCATTGTAGACCGTATTTACATCGGACACATACCGGGCATCGGAACCGATGCGCTGGCGGGAGTGGGGGTGACCATCTCGCTCGTTGTGCTGATTTCTTCTTTCTCCGCCATTGTGGGTGGTGGCGGTGCTCCGTTAGCTGCCATTGCCCTCGGACAGGGCAACCGTCGCCGTGCCGGAAAGATACTTGGCAATGGCTTTACTCTGTTGATTCTTTTCACTTTGCTTACTTCGTTCATAGCCTATACCTTTATGGAGCCTATCCTGCTTTTTACGGGTGCTTCGGAGCATACGCTGGGCTATGCGGAGGACTATCTTTCCATTTATCTGTTGGGGACGCTGTTTGTGGAAGTGTCTACCGGACTGAATGCTTTCATTAATGCACAGGGGCGCCCTGCGGTTGCCATGTGTTCGGTGTTGATAGGGGCTTTGTTGAATATTATTCTTGATCCTATATTCATATTCTGGTTGGATATGGGAGTGAAAGGCGCTGCGTTGGCTACGGTGCTGTCGCAGGCTTGCAGTGCGGTGTGGGTGCTGTCCTTCCTTTTCTCACGGCGCGCTTCCCTGCCTTTGGAAAGGCGGTATATGAAGCTGGAAAAGAGTATCGTGCTCTCCATGCTGGCGCTCGGCGTATCGCCTTTTATCATGGCGAGTACGGAAAGCTTGGTGGGGTTTGTGCTCAACAGCAGTCTGAAAGAATTCGGAGATATCTATGTCAGTGCGCTTACCGTCCTGCAAACGTCTATGCAGTTTGCCAGCGTGCCGCTGACGGGGTTTGCGCAGGGGTTTGTTCCGGTGACAAGCTATAACTACGGGCATGGCGACAAGCAGCGTGTGAAGGAGTGCTTCCGGATTGCGCTGATTACAATGTTTTCTTTCAATCTCGTCCTGATGCTGTTTATGATTTGCTTCCCTGCGATTGTGGCATCCGCCTTTACGAGCGATGCAAGGCTGATAGAAACTGTTCGCTGGACGATGCCTGTATTCTTGGGCGGTATGACGATTTTCGGTTTACAGCGTGCCTGTCAGAATATGTTCGTGGCGTTGGGGCAGGCCAGAATATCCATTTTCATAGCATTGCTGCGTAAGGTAATCCTGCTGATACCGTTGGCGTTGATACTGCCGCATTTTATGGGAGTAGCAGGTGTATATGCGGCAGAAGCCATATCCGATGCTACGGCTGCCATTTGCTGTACGCTACTGTTTTTCTGGCAGTTCCCTAAAATACTGAGGAGAATAAAAAGTAAAAGCCTGTCTGAATAAGGTACGTTCTTGTTATGGCATTCCGTCTCTTTTCGCTTTGTTGAGGATGGTTGCTTCCCCTTATTTGCTCTCGTCATTCCCGGTTCGGATATGTTGAATTGCATACCTCTCTAATTTCAGAATCAATGATTCGGGTATAAATATCCGTAAATCATATACAATTCGGTTTGCGTAATCGCGGTAATTTTGCAATTGGAAAACAACCGGAAATATCACTAACTTCATACGGTAAATGGAATGACTATGAACAGGATTCTTTTAATTTCAGTATCTTAACTTTCAATATTATGGCACAGGAGAAAATAGTACAGACAGCCGGGCGCACCCGATTAGGAGAGTTCGCCCCTAAATTTGCGGAGCTCAACGACGATGTTCTTTTCGGAGAAGTGTGGAGTCGCACCGACAAGCTTGGTCTGCGCGACCGTAGTTTAGTAACCGTTACCTCACTTATCAGTCAGGGTATTACAGACAATTCGCTCGTATTTCATCTGCAGTCGGCAAAGAAGAACGGCATTACCCGTACTGAGATTGCCGAAATCATTACCCACATCGGTTTTTATGCCGGTTGGCCGAAAGCATGGGCGGCGTTCAATCTGGCAAAAGACGTATGGGCGAAAAATGCCGTTGGTGAAGATGCTAAAGCCGCTTTCCAGCGCGAAATGATTTAACAAATATACATAACGTATGATAGGTATAAGGAGATGCTCAGGTCACCCCATCGTGACAAATAAAAAAAATCAAATCATAATAAAATGAAACAATTTATATTGGTAATTATGAGTTTACTAACTTTCAGTTGCTCATCGAAAGCACAAAAACAGACAACGGATACCGGTATGCAATCCGATAAGAAAATTCTCGTGGCCTATTTCTCCTGTACTGGAACTACGGAAAAAATTGCCGGTGCCATTGCTCAAGCAGTTAACGGTAAGCTGTATCGGATTACTCCGGCTGTAGCCTACACTTCGGCAGACCTTAATTGGAATAACAAAGCAAGCCGTAGTTCGGTAGAAATGGCGGATGAAAATTCACGTCCTGCATTGGGTGGGGAGACACTCAATCTGAAAGATTACGACGTAGTATTCCTCGGTTATCCGATATGGTGGGATTTGTGTCCTCGTCCGGTCAATGCATTTTTTGAGAAATATGACTTCTCCGGTAAGACCGTCATTCCATTTGCCACTTCCGGCGGAAGTTCTATTACAGGTAGCGTGAAACAGCTCAAGGCGCTATATCCTCAAATCGGATGGCAGGCAGGACGGCTATGCAATGGAAGTGCAAAGCAAGCAGGGGATTGGGCAAAGCGGGTAATCAGTGTAGAATAGAATACCATACCATTGTAACTGCCCAATATCACCAGATTCACCGATGATCGTCATTGGTTTATTTAGTATTACCTTATCAGCTATAGTAAATTGACTCAATAAATCAAGTTCATCATGAAATATACTATAATTAGGGATATCCAGTAAATGTCCCTAAAAAATAAGATGGCATATGAAGATGATAGAGCATAACCACTTCATATGCCATTTTTATAGTCATTTTTCTGTGCTTTCTCACATAATTCTATCCGCAAGGATATGAAGTTCTGGAAAGAGCCTGATGCTTTCTTCTAATTGTGTGAGTAAAATCATATCATGCTGCTTTAGCCGTTCTGTTTATTTCCTTGTACTGATGTATTTTACAATCTCCGCTCCTTTAAAATAAATAACCAGCGAACTGACAATAATCAGCATTCCCGCTACCGTACTGAATGTGGGGGATTCTCCCGCAAGCATTATCCAACTTAATACAGCTCCGAGAATTGGGTTGATAAGGCGGCACATATTGATGTCGCTGACTTTTGCGCCTTTGCTTTGCAACGCCATAAACCAGAAGCTGAATGCAAAGACGGAAATAAATACGAGGATGCCCAGGCTGATATAAAATCCGGCAGGCTTGCCGATGAAAGAGTGATAACCTTCCGTGCCCAGTCCTATGACGTAGATAAGGGCGCCACCGAAAAACATCTGTACGGCATTCAGGAAGATAGGGTTGACCTTGCCTTTCTCTTCGGATACGGAGATGGCGGAATAGCCCTGAAAGATAATGCTGAGCAACAGTAGTATGATGCCTGTGATGCCTTTCCAGTCCAGCGGTTCACCGTCGCTGCCCATCCCTACAATCAGCAAGAGGCCTGCAAGGCTGATGATGAGGCTGACGATTTTGTAGCCGTTCAGTTTGTCGTTACTTGCCAGCAGATGGGCAAGCAGTACATTGATAAGCGGCGTCATGCCCATGATGATGGATGATATAGCCCCGCTTACGAAGTCCACTCCGAAATAAAAGGCCGTATAACCCATGAACATATTAATGAATATCAGATTGAGGAACAGTTTGCGGTGTTGCTTGATTTCCTGCCACATCCCCTTGTGCCAGGTATAGGCAAAAAGTAGAACGCCTACACTGGTGAAACGCAGCCCGGCAAAATTCATCGGAGTAAAATCATAACTGAGCCCTTGCTTGATGAACGGGTTTACGATGGCCCATAGCACAGATGCCAATATAGCGTATAGCAGTCCTTTTTTCATGCTTATAGAAAGTAGTTTGGTAAAATCGGGTGCAAAGATACGCCTTTCTTTTGAATTAAAAATTAAGCCAGCGTTTGAAAGCGGCGAGTTTCTCCTCGCTGATTGTGATTTTACTCTTATACGGCGGACGTACCGTTACCGATATTTTTCCGTTGAAGTAGGGTTCGGCATGGTCTATGGCATCGATGCACAGGATAATTTGCCTGTTGGCACGGAAGAAGCGGTCAGGATCCAGTTGTTCGGAAAGCTTATTCAACGAGAGGTCGAGTACATGTTCCTGATTGTTGCGGGTAACGGCAAAGGTCATTTTGTTCTCCGAATAAAAATAAGCTATATCGCTGACCTGCAAAGACCAGAAACGGTCGGCGCGGTATATGAGGAAACGGGTGCGGTATTGCTTTTCTTTGGATTGCAGGGCATCCAGCAGAGTTGCCAGATAGTCGTCGGGACGGGGATTGCTGCACTGCTGCAAGTGTTCGTATTTATCAATGGCTTCCTGCAAACGCTGCTCATCTATCGGCTTCAGGATATAGTCGATGCTGTTGACGGTGAACGCACGGACTGCATACTGGTCGTAAGCGGTGGTGAAGATGATGGTGGATGAGGGATGAGCTGCCGAAAGAAAGTCGAACGAGTTGCCGTCGGCAAGTTGTATGTCGAGGAAGAGAAGGTCGGGGTGGGGATGCGTGGCAAACCACTCGGTAGCTTCTTCCACACTGCCGGGAATTACGGTGATGTCCCATTCCGGGCGCAGGCGGGCAATCATGGAATGCAGCAGGCGGGCAGCAGGAATCTCGTCTTCAATGATGGCAATAGCAGGCTTATTCATATAGCAAAGGGACTTTTACAGTAAATTTTTCGGTTTCGTTCTTGATAATGATTTTCTTGCCCGACATCAGTTCGCAACGTTTGGCAAGGTTCTCCAGTCCTATTCCGGATGATGCGACGCTCTTTTTGGGGTGTATCGGATTGCTGACGGACAGATACTCATCTTCGATGCGGATAGTGATAACCATAGGTTTGCCGGGAGTGATGGAATTGTGTTTGATTACATTCTCTACCAATAATTGCAGCGTGAGGGGCGGCAGCATCTTTTCCGCATATTCCGCAGGAACGTTGTTTTGGCACGTAAGGCAGTTGCCCAGACGGACCTCGTGCAGGAAAAGGTACGAACGGATAAATTCCAGTTCTTCGCCGAGCGTCACCAGTGTCTTGTCCTGGCTTTGCAGCACGTAACGGTAAACACTGGACAGGTGCTTGGTGAAGTGTACCGCATTTTGGGGGTTATACTCAATTTCAGCTATAAGCGTGTTGAGGCTGTTGAACAGAAAATGAGGATTGAGCTGGTTTTGCAGGGCGGTGTAGCGTGCCGTGTCGTTTTCGGCCTGCAATACAGCCGCCCGTTGTTGCAGCCTCAACGCCTTTTGGGTAGAACGGTTTGCCAGTAATAATCCCAAGACAACAAGTTCCACAAGCCAGATGGTAATCAGCATCCACCATCCTCTTGGCTGAATGGAGAACGGATTGGCTGCTCCCGCCAGTATTTTGGCGCTTACAAGCAGCCCGTAGTTCAGCAACAGGAAGAGCGACATGCCTGCCAGATAGATGACAGGAATTTTCCACCGTGAACGCATATTTACGGCATACTGTGTATTAATCCATGAACTGAGGCGGAGGGTAGCATATCCCAGCACATTGAATGCCAGGATAAAATAGATGAACGCTCCGCGGGAATAGAGTGCATCGGCAATATGAGGAGACAGATTGGTGTAGTCTACCAGCAGGAAGTAGGAGAACGCTCCTAATCCGGAGAACAGAATGCCGTATATCAGATTATTCCATTTCATGAGGGACAAAGTTATAGTGTTTTGGGAAAACTCAATAGCTGTGCAATGCTTTTATCAGGCCGGAGTAGGAGCTTTGTGCCGAAACTTTGGCTTGTACGTAGTTTATTTGCGAGGCTTGCCGGTAGTTCTGGGCTTCAATGACTTCCATGATGGAGATTTTCCCCTCTTCATAACGTTCCAGTGCCTTCTGTTCGTTTTCACGTGCTTTCTCAAGGGAACTTCCGGTGAGGTCCACCTGTTTTATGGCTTGTGCAAGAGAAGTGCGGGCGGTTTGTATTTCGAGGTTTACGTTATCCGTCACTTTATTGAGATAGTCGTTTGCCATGCCTACTTTCCAGGCGGAAGAGCGTTTTTCATTGCGCCGTTTGCCCCATTCGAAAATAGGAACGGACAGCGTGGCGTATATGGCATAGTTAGGGTCGAGGTCGGTTTTGAAGTCATAGCCGGGTGAGGAATAGCTGCCGTCTATTCCGACATACAGTTGCGGCTTGTATTTGGAGTCCGTCAGCTTACCCTGGCTTTCGGCTATTTTTATTTGGTCGTGTGCCATAAGCAGTTCGGGACGGTTGCTTCTGTCGGATGCCGACAGGCTGTCGGATGGAAGCACTACGGGAATGGACTCCTGCACTTCGGTCTCGGATTCGAGCGGCATGCCTATCAGGGAGTTGAGCGCCATGCGTCCGGTCTCAAAACTGTTACGTGCCTGCAATACCTGGTATTCGGCTTCATTGAGTTTGACTTCTGCCATGAGCAGGTCTTGAGGGTCGACAAGTCCCGCCTCAACGCGTTCGCGGATAGTGCGCGCCAGTGAAGCGACCGAGTTGCGGTAGTCTGTGGCTATGTTCATCAGTTCCCGGCGGGCTACGGCATTCCAGTATTGCATATCCGTCTGGTAGCATACGGAGGAGTGGAGCAGTTCCGCCTGATGAACATTCATGGATTGTTGGTGCTTTGCCAGCCGGATGGATTCGCGGATGCGTCCGCCGGTGTAGAGAGGCTGCATCAACGAGAGGGATGCGCCGTATTTCATGTCACGCCCTTCGAAAGTGAGAGGATTGCTTTGGGGCAGGTTCACGGTAAGTTCGATGGGATTTCCGGTGTACTGGAAGTTTGCGTCTCCCGACAGCTTGGGCTTTAAATCGGCTTTGGCGGCTTTTATCAGCTCCATGCTGGAAGCTATGTTCTTGTCTGCCGCACGCAAGTCGTGGTTATAATTCAGAGCCATTGCCCTATATTTCTCCAGCAGGGAATCCTGCTGGGAAAATACGGGTTGAACACACAAATAAAAAAGTAATAAAGTATAGAATGTCTTCATGCTTACTTATTGATTTTTATACGATAAAACAGGATATATAATGCCGGAGTGACAAACAGCGTCAGCAAAGTGGCGAATGTCAGTCCGAAGATAATTGTGGCTGCCATGCCGCCAAAAGCGATATCGAACAGCAACGGAACCATACCGAGAATGGTGGTCGTGGCCGCCATTAGTACGGGACGGGTACGCGAAACGGTGGATTCTATCACGGCTGTGTAAGCAGGAACTCCTTCGCGGCGCTGAATGTTGATTTCGTCTATCAGCACGATAACGTTTTTGATAATCATACCCAGCAATCCCAGCCAACCGGCAATGGGGAAGAAGCCGAAATCGAATCCGGTGAGCAGCATTCCTACGGCGACACCTATCAGTGACAGGGGAAGTATGCACAGGATGATGATGGGCTGGCGGAAGTTGCCGAACAGCGCCACCAGAATTACAATCAGCATGAGGAATGCCAGCGGGAAGTATTTGGCAATCGCTTCCATGGCTTCACCCTGGTCTTTGTACTGCGAATCCCAAAAGAATGTATAACCCGGCGGTAGCGGCATTGCCTCTATCTCACTGCGTATTTCCCCATGTACCTCTGCCATGGTATGCCCAGGTTTTACGCCGCACATGGCAGCCATGCTGAGCTGACGGTTATAGGTACGCATCTGCGGAAATTCCCACGTTGTTTCAATGCGTTCCGTCACTTGCGATAAGGGAGCCGAGCGTTCACCGTTCCATACGGAGAAGTTGCCCAGGGAAGCCGCATCCGTAATGTCGTATCCTTCGGACTTCAGCAGAACAGGGACTTTCTTCTCATTATCCCGATAGATGCCTACCGGTACACCGTCGCTGATGGATTTGACGGATTGCATCATCTGCGCTTTGGTGATGCCCAGTTCGCCGGCTTTTACCGGATCGTAGACGGGGCGTAGCATCAATGCCATATTTCCCCATTCGTTACGGGCATCCGCTACTTTAGGATTGCGGCGCATGATTTCGATGGCCTGCCCTACGAGCGAATCGAGCACTGCCGGGTCGGGGCCCAGGAAGCGGGCTTCGATAACGGCTTCCGTCAGCGGGCTCAGTTCGAATTTGTTTACTTTGATGAGCGGTCCGGGAAATTTCAGGCGGATAGAATCCTGCAATGCGGCGTTGAGCCGGCGCGACTCTTCCGAAGTATGGCACTTCACAAGCAGTTGTGTATAGTTGGACTGAGGTCCGAATGCTACGTTCGACAGATAATAGCGGGGTGGGGTTCTGCCGATGAAGGTAGATACCATTTCCGCTTCCCCGTGTGTACGGATATATTCTGCCATTTCTTCCGCCAGCTTCCCGGTTTCGTCGATGTTGGAACCTTCGGGCAGCCATACGTCTACGGTAAAATATTGCTTGTCCAGTGCAGGTACGAATACTTTGGGGATGAATTTGAAGCTCCATGCAGAGAGTACCAGCAGTAAGACCATGCAGGCTATTGTGGCATAGCGATGTTTGATGACCCAGTGCAGGGAACGGCGGAACATATTGTAATACTTTCCGTCGAACAGGGTGCTTTTCAGCTCTTCCGGCCGGGGACGGCGTACAAATTCCTGAATGAAGAACGGAGTTTGCATCAGTGCGAACACCCAGCTGAACATCAGCGAAACCCCGATAACGATTACCAGTGAGGAAAGCAGTTCACCGGTAATGTGGGGTGAAAAATAAATGGGCAGGAACGTCAATATGGCAATGATAGTTGCCGCCAGCAACGGCAGGGCAGTGGAGGAACAGGCGCGCATGATGGCAACTCGCTTTCTCATGCCCCGTTGCATGTTTACCAGTGCGGAGTCGGACACCACAATGGCATTATCCACCAGCATGCCCATGGCGATGATGATAGCAGCCAATGACATGCGTTGAAGTGCGATGTCGGTGCATAACATCACTATCAGGGTGGCAAAAATGGAGAATACCAGTCCGCTGCCTATCAGCAATCCGTTTTTGAAACCGATAAAAAAGAGCAGGATTGCCACTACGGTAAGTACGGATATGATGAGGTTGAGGATAAAACCCTGGTTGGCGACTGCCGATTCGTAGCCCTGGTCGTACAGGGTTACAAGTTCGAAGCCTTCGGGCATGCTGCCCGACATCTGTTGGAGCGATTCCTTGACGGCGGCTGCCATATCGACCACATTTCCGGTGGGAACGGTGGAAATGGCGATGCCGACAGCGGGTTGTCCGTTGATGCGCATCAGGTTGCTTGCCGGGGTCTGGTAGCTTTCTTCAATCCGGGTAATGTCCGCGAGCCGGAAATGCTCTCCGGTGCGCGATACGATTGTAAGGTTGCGTATGTCGTCCAGCGAATAGAAATTTCCGGTGGACTCGATACGCAGGCGGTTGGAACCGACGTCTATGCCGCCGGCATCCACAACTTTGTTCTGAGCCTCGAATGCGCGGGCGATGTCGGCCATCGTGATGCCGCTACGGGCCATGACGGAGGGACTTACGGAAATGTCTATCGTAGGTGTCTGTGTTCCGTAAATCTCTACTTTGGCAACATCCTTTACTTTCAGAATTTCATTCTTTATCAGTTTGGCTTCATCTTCAAGTTCGCGGTAGCTGTGTCCGCTTCCGGTAAGCCCGTAAAAAACGCCCAGCACATCGCCGAAGTCATCATTCACAACAGAGGGACCGGCGCCTTCGGGCAGCTTGCTCTGTACGTCGCTTACTTTGCGGCGCAGTTTGTCCCAAAGTTGCTGCATTTCGTCGGCACGGGTTTCTTTCTTTACATAAACGGTGATTTTGGACAGTCCTGCACGGTTCTCCGTTTTCAGGTAATAGAGTTCGCCCAATGCCTGGATGGACTCTTCCAGTACATCTGTAACTTGTGACTGTACTTCCGAGGGAGAAGCTCCCGGATAGGGAGTCAATACCAGCGCCTGTTTAATGGTGAACGGAGCATCTTCTAGCTTGCCCATTTTGACGTACGCCAGCAATCCGCCTGCCAATACTAATACCAACAGCAGGATTGTGACGGGCTTTTTCGATAAAAAGTATTTTACCAGTTTCATAATTACTTGTCTTTAGAGGTAATGTCTACTTTCATGCCGTCCGAGAGAAAACGCAGACCGCTTGTTGCGAGGATTTCTCCTATTTGCAGTCCGTCTGCAATCTGTACCAGTCCGTCGGGCAGCAATTTGGCTACTGTTACTTTACGGCGGCTGACTTGCGATGTGGCAGGATTAACCACCCATACATAATCGCCCGTGGAAGGCCGGTGACAGAGTGCCGCCTGGGAGATGCAGAAACCGGCGGCACTCTCTGCCTGCGGTGTGTCCAGAATCGCTTTGCCGGACATGCCTGCAAGCAGTTTACCACCTTCATTGGGCAATATGGCTGTAAGCAGATAGGACAGATTGTTGCGGGTAGTGCCTTTGGACACCTCTATGATCTTGGCCCGGTAGGTCTGTCCGGGGATGGCGTCGAAGCATATCCGTATGCTGTCCGACGACTGTGCCGCATAGGCTATTTCCTGCGGTACATATATTTCTATCCTTAGCTGATGTATGTCGATAAGAGATACGACCGGCTGGGTTGCCTTGACATCCTGGAATTTTTCGATGTACACTTCACCTACATATCCGGTGAAAGGGGCTGTAAGGCGGGTATCTTCCAGTTCGCATACGGCGGTATCAAAGGCTGTTTTGGCGGAGATATAATCGGCTTTTGCCTTTTCGTAGGTGCTGGCAGAGATGTTCTCTTTCCGGTATAGCGCCTCTATGCGTTCGAATTCGGCCTTGCTTTGGCGGTAAACGGCTTCGGCGCGTTCTTTGCGGATGCGGAAATCGCGCGGGTCTATCTCTGCAATGATGTTTCCTCGTTCGTATCGGTTACCGGCATACACGTCGAAGCGGTCGATAGGCCCGCCTACCCGGAATGACAGTTCGCTGGTGCGGAACGGCCGGGCTATGAAAGGAAACTCTTTATTGCCGTTTTGGGGCAATGCAGTAACTTGGGAAGTGCTGACTGACAGCTCTTGCTTGTCTTGGGTATCCTTGCCGCCGCAAGCATGGAACAGCAGGGCAAGAACAGACAATAGGATAACGGGTACTTTTGTTCTCATATATATATCATTCTGATTTTTTTCCAAAAGTACGGAAGGACACACTGTTTTGCCGGGAAATAATTTCCGAAGCCGGGAAACTTAACGCTGGAAAAGGGGAAATAAGGGATAAAAGGGGAATGGACCAGAAACGGGAAGAGGCTGATATGTATCTTTTCAGGCACAGAATTACACAGGAAAAAGATAGAGCAAAAACCCGGTGGCAGAAGGTAGAAAAGAACAAAGCGGAGTGAAGGCAAACAGCCTGCTCCGCTTTAAATAAAAAGATATTGAAAAGGGTATTGCAAAGAATAGTTTAGTTCTCGTCCGTTTTAAAGTCAATGGTTTTGTAATATTCGCCGTCGTGCAGACTTTTTACGCGGATATTGAGTCCGGTTTTTCCGGGTATCCGGTCGGCTATCTTATCCAGTTTGAAAGAGACAAGTCCTTGTCCCGGCATGAGCGGCTCGTCACCGTAAGCATTCTGGCGGAATTCCAGCGTAATATATCCCTCTTTGTCATTCTTGCCGTCGGATGCTTCGTTGACTATGAGGTTCAGCATATGTTTTTTATCATTGCTGTTGCTGTGGTATAGCTGGTATTGGATGTTCAGGTAGTTGTCCGTAATCCACATATTGTTGATGTTGATGCGGTCGTCGCCGATGCTGTCGGCCTTTTCGGCAGGCATGAAATAAATGTCTTTGGTAAGGATATTCTCTACATGGTTGATTTTGGCATTGTAATCGTAGCCGGTTACTTCTTCATCCAGCAGGTTGAAATATACAAAGGCGCGCTGTCCTTCCACCAAGGTATAGTTATCCACTTGGGCAGTGTCACCGGGAAACATTTTGGTTCCTTCATCGAGTGCGAAGTAGTAGTCTTTTCCGTCAATTATTCGCACTGTGCCGATGGCGAGCAACGGGTGTTCGTCATCATCCCAATCGTCCAGGCAGGATTGCAGTACGGGAGTGGTGATGAACAACAGCAGAAATGCGGCTAATATCGTTCTGAACTTTTTCATAAGTAGAGGTTTTGTTATTGGTTCTGTTTTAGGTTTTGTATTCAGAAAATGCCGGGATTGCACAAATACTGCTTATAAGAATGTTAAAGAAAATAAAGAATAAATTTCCTATCTGCCGGATGCAGTATTTTTGTACCCGTTGCATTTTTAAGGTAAACACGTGTTAAAAGAGAGGATGGAAGAACAGGTATTGGCAGAACGTTGCAGGCAAGGCGACAACCTTGCCCGCAAAGAACTGTACGAACAGTATGCGGGGCGGATGCTCGGCGTATGTTTGCGTTACGCCGGTGACCGGGAAACTGCACAGGATTTGATGCATGACGGTTTCCTGAAGCTCTTCGACTCTTTCGATAAGTTCACTTGGCGGGGAGAGGGTTCTTTGCGGGCTTGGATGGAACGTGTAATGGTGAATACGGTATTGCAGTATTTGCGGAAAAATGATGTGATGAGCCAGTCCGCTGCCCTGGACGATGTGCCGGAGACGTATGAGGAGCCGGATGCTTCGGCGGTGGATACTATTCCTCAAAAGGTATTGATGCAGTTTATAAGCGAGCTTCCCGCCGGTTATCGTACCGTATTCAACCTGTTTGTTTTTGAAGATAAATCTCATAAGGAGATTGCCCGGTTGCTGGGTATCAACGAAAAGTCATCGGCTTCACAACTGGTACGTGCCAAAGCTGCTTTGGCTGCCAAGGTGAAGGAGTGGATGAAAAGAAACGCATAAATGGAGAAACGTATGGAAGATGAATTGTGGATGCGAAAGATAAAGGAGCGGTTGGACGATTATTCCGAACCGCTGCCCGTTTCCGGCTGGGAGCGGCTTGAGAAGGATTTGTCCGTTTCGAAGCCTCCGGTAGCCGGAAAACGGCGGATTATACCTTTCCGCCGCTGGGCTGTAGCTGCGGCTGCGACACTGCTCGTTGCGGTGTCGTCGGTGAGTGTATGGCTGCTCCAAAGCCCTGTGGGAGAGGAGATGCGGAATATGACTGCACCGGCATTGGCTGCCGTGCCGGACAAGCTGCCGGAGCAACAGACGCCTTCAGTACGGACAGAGATAACAGAACCCGACTATCGCGCACAGAAACAGGAATCTCCGGCGGATACGAACCGGCGTTCCTTGCTGGCACAACAACTGAATACCGTAGATGAAACGGAGCGGGAAACGGTCATCCAATCCTTGGGCGCAGAGCCGGAAGTTCAGACTGGGAACGTACAGAAACCGACTGCGGAGTCGGCACGGGTAAATCAGGAAGCAGCAGAAGAAGAGAGAAGGGAAGAGGAGCGTACGGAAAAGATTGAGCGCCGCCGCCCGTCAGGCAGAGACAAATTGCATTTGCCGGTTGGCGGAGCAAAGCGGGAGCAGTCGCGTGGCTGGTCGGTCGGATTGGCAGTAGGAAATACGGGCGGATTGATTTCGGGAAGCAGTATGAGTGAAAGCGGACTGCTTCAAAACGGACAGAACTTCGGTGTTTCCGGCGGAAGGGTAGACCTCACCACAATGTCTGACGGAATAATGGAAGTGCCGGAAGGGCAGGAGCTTGTCTTTAAAGATGGCATACCTTATCTGCAGAGGAGTTCCGGACAGGTGGTGGACATAGACCATAAACAGCCATTGTCTTTCGGCTTCTCGGTACGTAAAGGGCTTGCACGGGGTTTCTCCGTGGAAACGGGCTTGACGTATACGTACCTCGCTTCGGATGTGAAATTTGCCGGAAGTTCGGAAACGGTCAGCCAGAAATTGCATTATTTGGGTATTCCTTTGCGTGCCAACTGGAACTTTGTAGATAAGAAGTCCTTTATCATGTATGTTTCTGCCGGCGGCGCCATGGAAAAATGCGTTTACGGAAAAATAGGGAGCAAAAACGAAACCGTGAAACCGCTGCAATTCTCTGTAATGGGAGCTGTGGGTGCACAGTATAATATAAGTAGCAGAGTCGGCATTTATGTAGAACCGGGAGTGTCTTATTTCTTTGACGACGGTTCGGACATTGAGACTATACGAAAAGAAAATCCCTGCAACTTTACCTTGCAGGGTGGAGTACGGTTGACTTACTGATTAAATTGAGAGTTGAGAATCAATTCTCAATTTACCACTACTGTGGGAAAGTACTCTTTAAAGAGTTTTTCGGCTCGTTCCAGTTGTGCGGGGGTATTCTCTACTACTTCTTTTAACTGATAATCCCAGCCCATAGCTTCGTATTTATGCACTCCTAAGCGGTGGTAGGGAAGTATTTCCACCCGTTGTATGCTTTGGTATTTGCCGAGCTGTTCGCCCATGTTGCGTATGTCTTCTTCAAAATCACTATATCCCGGTACCAGGACATAGCGCAGCCAAAACGGATGTCCCTGTTGTTCCAGCCAGGCAGCGGTGCGCAGGGTTTGTTCGTTGCTGCGTCCGGTCAGGGTACGGTGGCGTTCGGGATTGAATTCTTTGATATCGAGCAATACCAAGTCCGTCAGACTTAACAATTCCTCAACTTTGTCGTTCCAGATTCCGCCATTGGTGTCAAGACAGATGTGGATGCCGTTTGCTTTCAAGTCTTTGAACAGTGGTATCAATGCCTCTGCCTGCAAGGTAGGTTCACCGCCGGAGAAAGTAATTCCCCCTTTTTTCCCGAAGAAAGCTTTTTGGCTGACAGCCATTTGCAGGATTTCACCGGCAGAAGTAGGAGTACCGCCCTTTACATCTATTGTATCGGGGTTGGCACAATACAGGCAACGGAAAGGACAGCCCTGAAGGAATACGACAAGCCGCAGCCCCGGACCATCGAAAGTGCCCATTGATTCGTATGAATGAACATTAATCATAAATAGTGTATTATAAGCAAAGAATGTAGTAAAAAAGAAAGCACGGACTACAGGGGTGTTACTCCGGATTTTTGCTTAATCCGTGAAATCCGTGCTTTAAAAGGTTATGTATCCGTTTTACCGATTACATTCTTTCGTGGAAACTGCGGCTGATAACTTCCAGTTGGTGTTCGCGGCTCAGTTTCACGAAGTTTACGGCATATCCGGAAACGCGGATGGTGAGTTGCGGATATTTCTCCGGATGTTCCATGGCGTCTTCTAGCATTTCACGGTTCAGTACGTTCACGTTGAGGTGGTGTGCACCTTTGGTGAAGTAACCGTCCATCATGGTAACCAGATTCTCTACGCGTTCCTCGGCAGTGGGACCCAATGATTTCGGAACGATGGAGAATGTGTTGCTGATACCGTCCTGTGAGTCGCGGTAGCGCAATTTGGCTACGGAACTCAAAGAGGCGATGGCACCGTTCTTGTCGCGTCCGTGCATCGGGTTGGCTCCCGGAGCGAAAGCAACGCCTTTGGCGCGTCCGTCGGGAGTGGCTCCGGTCTTCTTACCGTACATCACGTTGGATGTGATAGTCAGCAGTGACAGGGTAGGACGGGCGTTCTTGTAAACGGGCAGCTTCTTCAGCTCTTCGCTGAAGTAGTACACCAGGTCTACACCAAGGTGGTCTACACGGTCGTCGTTGTTGCCGAAGCACGGGAAAGAACCTTCGATGTCGAAACCTTCCGTCAGGCCGATGTCGTTACGGCGTGCCGTTACTTTGGCGTATTTGATGGCAGACAATGAGTCGATGGCAATGGAAAGTCCGGCTACGCCGTATGCAAGGTTGATGCGCGGGTCTGTATCTACGAATGCCATTTGGGCTTTTTCGTAATAATACTTGTCGTGCATGTAGTGGATGATGTTCATTGCTTCGTTGTAAACGCGGGCAATCTCCGTCAGCACTTTCTTGTAGTTGTTCATTACCTCTTCAAAGTTCAGCGTATCGTGAGTCAGCACGGGGATACCTTTCACCATTACAGTTCCGGTGTTTTCGCAACGTCCGCCGTTGATGGCAAGCAGCAATGCTTTGGCAAGGTTGGCGCGTGCGCCGAAGAACTGGATTTGCTTACCGATGGCCTGGTAGGATACGCAGCAGGCGATACCGTAGTCGTCGCAGTTGCGTACCTCGCGCATCAGGTTGTCGTTCTCGTACTGGATAGAGCTGGTATCTACGGATACTTTGGCACAGAATTCCTTGAAACCTTCCGGCAGTTCGGGGCTCCACAGCACAGTCATGTTAGGCTCGGGAGACGGGCCGAGGTTGTACAATGTTTGCAGGAAGCGGAAAGAGGTTTTTGTCACCTTTACGCGACCGTCGTTGAAGCGTCCGCCGATAGCTTCGGTAACCCAGGTGGGGTCTCCGGCGAAGATGTCATTGTAGGATTGCATACGCAGGTGGCGTACCATGCGCAGTTTGATGATGAACTGGTCAATCAGCTCCTGTGCAAAAGTTTCGTCAATCTTACCGTGAGCCAAATCATATTCAATGAAAATGTCAAGGAATGAAGATACATTACCCAATGACATGGCGGCACCGTCTTGTTCTTTTACAGCGGCAAGGTATGCCATGTATACCCACTGTACGGCTTCCTGAGCAGATGTGGCAGGGTGGCTGAGGTCGAGGCCGTAGTATTCGCCCATGGTCTTGATGTCCTTCAAGGCTTTGATTTGCTCTGCCACTTCTTCGCGCAGGCGGATGCGTGCTTCGGTCATAGGACCGGTCAGGTGGCGCAAGTCTTCCTGTTTGGCTTCGATGAGGCGGTCGATACCGTACAATGCCAGACGGCGGTAGTCACCGATGATACGTCCGCGTGCATAGTTGTCGGGAAGTCCGGTGAGGAAGCCCAATGAACGGAACGAACGGATTTCTTCGGTATATACATCGAATACGCCGTCGTTGTGTGTTTTGCGGTAGTGTGTAAAGATGTCTTTTACTTTATCGTCTACCTCCACGCCGTTTTCGCGGCATGCTTTTGCCACTACATTGATGCCGCCGAAAGGTTTGATGGCGCGTCTCAGCAGTTCATCTGTCTGCAAGCCTACGATAAGTTCGTTCTCCTTATCTATATAGCCTGCTTTGTGGGAAGTGATGGTAGATACTGTTGTATGATCTAATGAACGGACACCGTTATTGGCTCTTTCTTCTTCCAGTGCTTTCAGACAGAGGTTCCAGATATGCTTGGTGCGCTCCGTTGGTCCTTGCAGGAAAGATGCGTCTCCGGTGTAGGACGTGATGTTTTTACTAACGAAATCACTTACATTGATTTCTTTGCTCCAAAGCCCGTCAATAAAGGTTTTGTTTAATTCCATAATGTTCTTTTAATAAAAGTGATTAGATATGTTATCCTTTAGAGCGCGCAAAATTACGGAAAAATTTCCGTAATTACACAATAATATGGAGGATTTTTATGTTGAAGAGCATAAAATAGCTATTATTAGGTAGGAAGTACCACCGGGTATTGATTCGTGTCCGTCCGATTAATATCTGTACTCTTATCAACTATTATTATTTATGCTGAAATCTATTCGTCCCACAATAATTTCCCTTTCGTCCGACAGCTGTTTTATTTTCGTCCGACAGTTGTCGGACGAAAATAAAACAGCTGTCGGACGAAAAGATTTTAGTAACATTTTATTAGTTCCTTTTATGCCGTATTTTTAGTTTTTGCGGATATGTGAATTATTTTATTCCGGATTTGTTTGCGAATTAAAAAAAGAAGCGCTATCTTTGCACCGCTTTAAGAGAAAAGCACTTCTTGAAAAAGAAGTTTTGGAGAGGTGGCAGAGTGGTCGATTGCGGCGGTCTTGAAAACCGTTGTGCTGCGAGGCACCCGGGGTTCGAATCCCTGTCTCTCCGCTGGAAAGAATTGCAAAACAAAGAAAATCCCTGTAAATTAATACTTTACGGGGATTTTTTGTTTTTGATGCATGGCAAAAATAAGCATATCAAAGCATTCTTTCGGTGTACTATTCGGTGTACCTGATCTCCTTCAATGTCAGGTACACCTATTAAGTGAATAATTCGCTGTTTATCAGTGTTTTGCATCTTGACTTGTTGCTCTTGGAATTTTAGTTTTGTGATTAAAAAACAAGTAAGATGGAAAGAACAACATTTTGTCTATTGTTCTACATTCGTAGGACGAAATTGAATCGGAACGGTGAGGCTCCGATAATGATGAGAATTACAGTGAATGGAGTTCGGGTTGATGCTTCAGTGAAGAAAACAATTCTTCCGGAATTCTGGAGTGTGGCAAAAGGAAAGGCCCTGGAAAAGAAGCGTGAGTACAAGGAACTGAATCTGTATCTTGATTCTATCCGTTTGAGGATAATGAAAATTCAGCGTGAACTGGAAATAGAAGGTGTAGCGGTTTCTGCCGGCAGTGTCCTGGACCGTTTTTTGGGTAAGGATGCTCCCGTACAGCGTACCCTGTTTGAGGTTTTCCGTGAACATAATGATAAATGCGCCCGATTGTCCGGTACGGACATGGCGCCTGCAACCGTGCAGCGTTATGAGACATCCTTGAAGCATACTCAGGATTTTGTCTGGGAGACATATCATAAGAAAGATATTCTTTTGGATGAAGTTTCCCGCCAGTTTGTTGAGGATTACGAGTTTTGGCTTAAGACCTCGAAAAAGTGTTGTCATAATACAGCCACCAAGTATCTGAAGAACTTCAAGAAGATTATCCGTATCGCTTTGGCCAAGGGATGGATGAAGAATGATCCGTTTTTGGAAATCAGGTTCTCGTTGGATAAGGTGGAGCCGGACTTCTTGGAAGATTCGGAAATCCGAAAACTGATTTCAAAGGAGATTGATATTCCGCGGCTGGGTCAGGTACGGGACATTTTTGTGTTCTGTTGCTTCACCGGTCTGGCCTTCTCGGATATTCACGGATTGGGAAAGGAGCATATCGTGGAGGACTCGAACGGTGTCAGATGGATACGCAAGGGAAGGCAGAAAACCAAAATCATGTGTAACATCCCATTGATGGAAATTCCGTTAAAAATATTGGAGAAATATTCCACCAATGAATATTGCAGGAAACATGGTGTACTTTTTCCAGTGCTTTGTAATCAAAAAATGAATGCCTATCTCAAGGAACTGGCTGATATTTGTGGCATAAAAAAAACATTGACCACCCACGTTGCGAGGCATACTTTTGCCACATTTGCTCTGGCCAATGGTGTCTCGATAGAGAGCGTTGCTAAGATGTTAGGCCATACCAATGTCCAGATGACCCGTCATTATGCACGTGTACTGGACCGTACGGTGATGCGTGAAATGTCACAAATAAAAATGGATTTTCATTTTTCCATGTAATGTAAGGAGAGGAGGTTAGGAATGAATACTGGCAGGCATGAGCTTTGGATGCCTATTCTTTCAAGAATGGCTGGAGGTTGCTTCCGGCTGTCTTGGTAAACAAATTTATTAGCGTAGCTATATACTTTGGTCACTGTATAATGACTGGCTGGGAGATTGTAAATTAAACAGGAGACATTCAGTAAAATTACAATAAAATGGCATATGGAAAGATTATCGTTTATCAGTTTTATACGACATCTTACTTTTTAGAGGCATTTTCTGAATGCCCCTAAACTGTGTTAGCAAAGTTAATATTTTAGTCTTTGCTGACACAGTTTAGTTTACAGCCTCAGGGCATACAGGGAAACTGGTATGCCCTCTTATACTTTATACACGCATATCGTAGACGATTTACTCAAGCATACTATTTGTGAAAAAGTTTACATATGTTAATTATTAAACTAATTAATCCCCATACTCCCCCCAGAGAAGCTATGCCTTTTATAAAATCTTTCATTCCAGAAAATAATGTTGGATAATATAAAGCAACTAGAAAAATAACTGCTGAGAGGATTAGTCCGCCTAATGCTAACCAAAAACTACGTTGAGCTTTTTTTCTCTTTAATAATGATTCAGCTTGTTGTTCTTCTATTTTCCTAATGCGTTCTTGCTGTTCTTTCCGCTCCTTTTCCCCTTGCGATAGCTTAGCTTCTAGGTTTTTCAACTTTTCCTCTAAAGATAGTTTCTCATGATTTACTTCTTCAAACTGCTTTTGTCTTTGTATTTTTTCCTCTTTTGACTTAGCTTGTTTAGTTCTTTCCTTTTCAATTAAATTATGGATACTTTCATTAAACTTTCTTTTATCGCTGATTTCCTCAAGTAATTTCTGGATTTTATTAGTTGATTGCAAAGCAATAGAAGAAAATAATATGTTATAATCTTCGGCACTCAAATCTGCAGATTCTTTAATAGCAATATCAATTTCATTTATAAGCTCTTTACTTGCATATTCTTCAGAGAGAGTCTGTGCAATAAGTTCGTTAAGTCCTATTTGAGATACCTTTTTAGCCAATTTTTGAGGGTTTTTAAGGAATAGCAGGCTAGTTAGTTCTTCAGGCATAATAGTTTCATTAACAAACCCATTTGTCTTGCGTGAAATATTGAAATCAGCTAACTTCTTGTTAGCTGTAACAAACCAATATTTAGCTTTTTGAAATAATCTAATATTACCCTCTCGACGATCTCGAACATGTAAATAGGCAGCTACATCATGAATTGCAGTACTTTTATGTATTCGTGTCTGTTTTAATAAATTAACGTCCTCTGATCTGGAATATAGATTCATTTTTGTTTCCAAAATACCATCAATATCTACTTGCAGTTCTGCTTTAATGAAAGATTCCAATTTCCCATTAATACTTATCAACCAAGTCTTGTTTTTACCAATTCGTACACACGCTTCATTTACAGTAGTAGTAGGATGGCTCTTACTATAATTATTTATTGCTAATTCGATTATTTTATGAATTTCGTTGATTGTAATGTCGAGTAATCTAATTTTACCTCCTGTTGCTCTTATAAGCTTTAATAATTCTTGAGTTGGTAATGTGTCTTCTGCCTTCTGTAAATCTAATGCTTCTAAAACGATTTGAGTATCTAAGTAATAGATAATATTATCATCTATTTTGGATTCTAAATCCACTCCCGTTTCTAGAAAAGAAGCTATAACAGAACCTAAATAGATTCGTTCAGCAGTTTGATAAAGATAGTGATAACCTCCTTCTATATGCTGTAGAAAATTAACATGAGCCATAAAAGAACCTTCTACATCATGTATTAAACAGTTTTTTCCTGAAAAGAAAGAACTTAGATTACATTTATTCTTATCTATGAATTGTGAAAAACTTGGAATGTTTTTTTCTGATAAATTCTCTGATTTAAGATAGTCTTCAAAAGCCTGTTGTAGAGCTTGAGCATTGCGTCTTTCTCTATCATAAATTTCTTCTGTAGAAAAGTAATTATAATTAGTAAATTGAAAGGCTTTTCCGTCTTCAAAAGTATCAAATTTGAATATATTACGTTCTTTCTTTGATAAAGAAGTGCCTACTGCTTTTATTAATTTTCTTACAATAAGAATTGGAACCTCAATACCATATTCTTCAAGGATAATACTCTGTATATCAATATCTGTGCCTTGAATTGAATTTGATTCCTTAGAAGATTTCTTTGCTGCATACGAAGATATTGCCCTTTTAAATAGAGGTAAATAAACGGTTTTATATATGTCAGTTTCGTTTTCTGACAAAGCAGCTAGAAAGGAATAAGATGTTAATACATTATCATTCATGCTTTATTTGTTATTCTATCAGTTGGTTAAAATGCAAAGTTAACTAAAAAAACAATAGCTGTTCGCACTATAAGTCTCTTTTAAATGCTGAACACCTTTAAATGTGTGTAGTTAAAAAGATTGTAAGTCAAATCTTTAATCCTTTTTTATCAATGAGATGGAAAATGAGAATGCTAAACAAAACTCGTATTGTCAGTTTTTTTGAGTTTACTCAAAAATTATGATTGATGTGGTTTAATAATGCCAATCTGCGTTTTAGCGGATTGGCATATTAAAGTTCAACCATTTATTATACACAATCGTTGGTACAATAAAGTATATAGCTGCGTCTGATTATTAACATATTAATAATTGAAGGCATAACTTATTGATGCCTACTTGTTATAGAATAGCCGTAGACACTGCCTCCCGGCTATTTTTTGTCCCGGCTTGGCGTTTTCTGTCTTTTTTTGGCGGTTGCTCAACGGTTGAGTAACCAATGGCTTTATAATATCTCCGTAATATTGCACCATAAACAATAAAAACAAGGTCATTATGAATAACAGAAGAACTGCACCTGGTGGGCAGATGACCCACATGCTCAGTACCATACTCGCCAAAGTAACCAACATTGAAAAGTTACTGGCTCCTGCCATACATAACTTGCCCGACAGCGAGATACTGGATTCAAAAGGCGTGCGCCTGCTTACCAAAATGTCCGACAGGACACTTCTAAGACGCCGCAATGACGGTTCATTGCCTTTCCACCGTGACAAGGGGAAGATTTACTATCGCCGTTCGGACGTGCTGCGTGCCATGCTGCTTGAAAAAGAAGAACACTCTAAAAATAAAAGGTTATGAGAAAGATGATTAAGGTTGAAAGCGGCTCGTTCGCCGCACTCGTGAGAAGTTACAAGAAGTCCCTCAACATGTTGGCCGTGCTGCAACATATCTGTGAGGATAACTGTGTAGAACTCTCCATGCTGCCCGATGAGGTTTGTGAGCTGATAAACCTCGATCCGGCAGAGATTGAGAAGCAGCGTTTGAGCGGACGGCTGCGTTTTGCGGAAGAGGAGAACGGGACCAGGCATTATTCGATTGTGGATATAATCAATCTGAAGGATTCCATTGACTGGAAGGTTATTAACAGACAGGTGGAAAGCCTTTCCTTTGAGGAAGAGGAATGACGGAGTGCCCTTCTTCCCATTACAGATAAGAGTATGGCCGGCAGACCGGATTTATCCGGGTGCCGGCCATACCTTTGTCATTTCCTGAAAAGCGGCTCTTTACGGCAAACTTAGGATATTTTTTTCAGTCCGTTTGACGGGGTGGCAATTTCCATTGGGGGTACATGCCTTGCCTTCCGTGGCAGGTCCGGTTTATCGTCACTTTCGCCTGTCGCTTTCTGTCCTTTCATTTCCGTTCCGTCATCCGTTCCGCTTTCATGCCCGCCTGCCGGTTTTATGGTAAGCTGTATTTTCCGGTTCAGCGTGGCAAGTTCCTCATTCAGCCGCTTGATTTCCGCATCCTTGGGCCATGAAGCCGCCACAATCTCCTGAAGGACCGGGATGTCCTTCGACAGCTCCGCGTTTTCCTGCTCCCGTTTCTCTATCATGGCGGGAATGCGTTCCAGCGCATTGATGAAGTTCATGACGGCCAGTTTCGGGTCTTTGGCAATATAACCGTTGTTGTAGGTATATTTGATACCGTCCAGCCCCTCGACCATGAACTTGTTCTGCAAAGCCTGCATGTCCCCCTCACAGGTCCTTTCGGTACGGACAAGGATGCGGAAATCGAACAGGGTCCCGATTTTCATATAGTCATCCTCCGTCCGGGCATTCCGGTTGATTGCGGCAAGCCGGTTGCCGAGTATCTCCACGTTGTCCGAATCCACACCGTCCAGTTTCAGGGGATTGGGACGGAGTCCGGTTTTCGCATCTGCGGGGGCCACCTTGTTGAAATATTCCCAGTCCCTGGTGAAACGCCCGATAAAGGCATTGTTTTTTTCTATTCCCGAAGTCCTTTCATTCAGCTTGCCTTTCGCGTTTCCCTTGTTACGGTGGAATGCCTGCCTCTCGCTTTCGAGGACCGCCAGTTTCTTGTCCAGCTTCGCCTTTTCCAGCAGGTCGTCGTTGCCTGAAAGGATGGCCACGTATTCGCTGAAACTGCCGCCTCCGTTTTCGTCAATCGCCCCCTCGTCAATGGTACGGGCGGCCAGATTGCGGCTTTTGAGCTGGTTGATGAACACCTGCTTGTTTTGCAGCAGGTTGAACTTGTAGCTGTCCAGTGACTTCTCCACCGCATAGATATAGCAGTCCACCTTGTTGCCGGCGTACTGCTTGGCGATGATATTGCCTTTTCTCACCGCGCGTCCGTTGCGCTGCTCCAGATCGGACGGCCTTCAGGGTATGTCCAGATGATGGATGGCCACGGCACGTTCCTGCGCGTTGACACCCGTTCCCAGTTTCTGTGTGGAACCGAAAAGGAAACGGATGCGCCCGGAATTCATATCCTTGAACAGTTCCTTGCGTGCGTTGTCGCTGTTCGCCTCCTGAATGAACTTTATCTGCTTTTCCGGGATATTATGGTCTTCCACGAGTTTGCGCCTTATCTCACTGTAGATGTTCCACTGGTCGGGTTTATAGGTACTCAAGTCTGAAAAAATGAACTGTGTGCCTTTCTGGTCAAGATATTTGTAGTAATACTCCGCAATCTTGGCCGCGCAATGGGACGCCTTGTTTCCCGGACTGTCGCCGTACTGCTGGTCTATCAGCCGCATGTCAAGCGACATCTTGTTCGAGTAGTTGGTGGCGATCAGCATCTGTGCCTTCTCCTCCGCTTCGGACAGAGGCTCCCTGTCTATGTAGGTCGCATCCCCGGTTTCAGCGAACTTTATCAGTTTTTGAATGAAAATCTCCTGCTGGGGAGTGGGCGGTATGTGATAGAGTTGCTCGTTGAGTTCCGGCCTGTCAACCCCTACGTCCTCGGCCGTTTTGTAATCGGTTATCTCCGCATAAAAATTGGCGAGTTCCGGCACCTTGATAAAATAGCGGAAACGCTCTTTCTGCACCACCTGGTTGGTCACTGAAAATTCAAAGTCCGTGCTTTTCTTCGCATAGACGGCCGCCCAACCGTCAAAACAGGTAATCCCCTGCCGCTCCATTTCCTTCGGACGGAGATACTTGAAAAGGAGATAGAGTTCTGTCAGGCTGTTGGAGATGGTCGTACCGGACAAGAAAGTGGCCCCCAAATCCCTGCCCGTACGCTCCTGTATGGTACGGATGGCGAAAAGCATGTTCATGGCCTTCATGCTTCCTTCGGGATTGCCCAGGCCGGAAACCCTCGCATGGCGTGTGTTGAACATCAGGTTCTTGAAATTGTGCGATTCGTCAACGAAGAGGTGGTCGATGCCCATCTGCCTGAAATCTGTAACATCATCCGTCCGGTCCTTTATATCCTGTTCCAGCTTTTCAAGTTTGGCCTCAAGGTTTTCCTTTCTTCTTTCCAGCCCCTTCTTTATCCAGCCGGTCACTTCATTGCCCTGCTGCTCGAATACGGCGAGATTCTCTTCGATGCTGTCTATTTCCTGCGTATATATTTCCTGCTGTATTTCGGGGGACTGGGGTATTTTCCCGAACTGGTCGTGTGTCAGGATGATGCAGTCCCAGTTGTTGTTCTTGATGTCATGGAATATTCCGACACGCTTCTCCGGCGTAAAGTCCTCCTTGCCCGGATACAGCACTCTGGCATTCGGATAGGCCCTCTTGAACGTGTCGGCTATGTCATGCACATTGCTTTTGAGTCCGATAATCATCGGCTTGTTCGCCAGTCCGAGACGTTTCATCTCAAAGGCGGCTATACACATGATAAGGGTTTTGCCCGTACCTACCTGATGGTCGATTATCCCGCCTCCGTTCATCTTCAGCATCCATACGGCATTTTTCTGGCTGTCGTACAGGGACGGTATGCCCAGCCCTTTCAGGTCAAGGAACGGGAAGCTTTGCAGGGAACCGTCGTAATCGGGACGTACATAGCAGTTGAACTTGCGGTTGTACATGTCCGCAAGGTTCTGCTTGAATTCGGGCAGCTGTTCATTCAGCCAGCCGGTGAAGGCGGAACGTATCTCGTTGATTTTGGTGTCGGCAAGCTGGATGGCCTCCGCATCCCGTACCTTAATGTCATTGCCCTCCTTGTCCTGTACGGTCTTGGTTATGTCGGGTACGGTGTTGTGCAGCGCATGTTTCAGCAGGTCGTTTCCGTAATAGCCTCTCTTTTCCCCTTTCACATAATATCTGTCGGTGATGTTCGCGTTGGTGCTCTCGAAGCTTACGCTGAATTCGTCGATGGATTCCGTATAGTGGATATGGGCCTTTGTCTCGAAGAGGTATCCGGCGAATTCCTCATATACGGACATGGGTATCCACCGTTCCCCCAGGTTGAAGTCAAGCTGTTCAAAACTTATGGGCTCCGGTATGGCTTTCCGAAGGGCCTCCAATGATTTTCTGCTCGCTCCGTCATCGGGATAGTCTCTCAGGTGGTTCTCTATCCATTCTGCTTTGGCGATCACATTGCCCGCTATGAAACGGTCCTTGATTTCATGGCTCTTCATCATGGGATTGTAGAAGATGCGCTCTTCCAGCTGTTCGAGCAGTTCCTGCCTGCCGATGTCGCAGAGATTCTCCATATATTCCAGATTGACCTCGCCGAACTTGTTCAGGGATGCCGCAAGGGCTTCCTGCGGTGTATCCACATGTGTCACTTCATTGGCGTTGAACGATACGGGCACGGTGAATATGTCCGCCTTCTGTATCTTCCCGTTGACGGAACGCTCCAATGAGAGCATTTCCCGTCCTCCTGCATCCAACAGCAGGAACTTGGCGTTGTCCTTTCCGTTCAGCTCCCTGAACATGCGGTGGAAACGGTCATACTGCCGGTTCAGTTCCTCCCTTAGTTCCGGCTGTTCGGTTTCCGTTTCGGCTTCCACATTGTAGAGATTGTGGTAGGCTTCACGGAGCGGGATATAGTAGGCGGCCCGGTATTGTTGTGTGACAGTCAGCCTGAGCGGATGGAACTGTACTTCGGGAGTACCCAATCCCTGCAAATATCCGTATTGCTCACCGGCTTTCACGAGAGAGCCGTTCTTGTATTCGGGGCGTATTTCTCCGGTAAACGGACGTGGTTCCGTTTCTTTTTTCCGTTCTTCCTCGAACCGTAGTCTGCGTTCCTGCCATTTCGCTTCCGCTGCCGCCTGTTCCCCGGTCATTTCTTCTTGTGAGACGGCTTCATCATACATGTTCTCTTGCGAGAACAGATTGAACATTTCCGGTTCGTTTCCTTTTCTTTTGCGGGATGCCGACGCTGTCCGGCCCGGTGATGGCCGGCTTTCCATCATCTGCACCTCCGCTTCCTCCTCGTCCGCATAGGCGGCAAACAGATTAAGCATGGGTTCATAAGGCTTGGTGGAAAGGAGACTTTCTTCCTGCATCTCCTGCCGGTGCTCCACTGCTGTTGTTTCCGGTGGAACTTCCGGTCCGGTTTTCAGGGCAGTGGAAACGGTGGAACGGGACAGGTTTTCTTCATAAAGTTTCCGGTCAAGATGGTTTCCCACATCTTGGGCCAATAATAGCCTGAGATGTTCGGAAATGGCTCCGATACCCCCTTCATGGATAAAATTCATGGCCGGTTGTCCGTACATGTTTTTACCCATGGATACGGAAGTATGGATGATATGGTCCAAATCGGCATAGCTGTTGTTGATATTGATACTGCCCGATATAAGACGGGTTTCAATAAAGTTCCGTTCCTTTTCGGTCAGTTCCGATTTTCGGGTATTCTTCTGCAATACGATCAGGTCGCTGCCCACTTCCGTACCCGCATCGGTAAACAGATTGTCCGGCAGACGGATGGTAGAAACGAGATTGGCATGGTTTACCAGCCAATCCCTGACGGGACGGTTCTGTGGCGAGTCCATGACGCCCGAAGTCGTGATATAGGCCAGTATCCCGCCTTCGCGCAGCGTATCCATGCCTTTGAGAAAGAAATAGTTGTGTACGGCAGCGAGTGAGGATTTGCGCACCGGGTCGTCACTCCGGTCAAAGTCCCGGTCATAAATCCTGGTATTCCCAAACGGGATATTGGAAGAAACAACATCGAAGTAGCCGTTATAATAAGGCTGTATGGACTGGAAACCCTCTATGTTCACCTTGCTTTCCGGATAGAGGGATGAGAGTATCCTTCCCGTCAGCCTGTCCTTCTCGAAGCAATGGATTTCGGGGACATCCTTCAGAGTGCTGATGAACATGCCCGTTCCGGCGGAAGGGTCAAGAAAACGTTCCGGGCGGATTTCCGGTATCAGCAGGGCTTCCTGCATGGCCGTTACCACCGGCTCGGGTGTGTAAAAGGCTGTAAGGACGGAATTCTTAAGACTTTGGACGTATGACTTGTATTCTTTCTCATCTTTGGAATACTCACGCAGAAGTTCATGCAGCAGCCGGACCTGGGGAAACAGTTCTTTGTCCGACCTTCATTTTTCTATGTCCGTATCTTTCTCCGCCGGATTCAGGATGCACTTCAGTCCTCCGAAACCCGAATAACCGTTCAAGACCTTGCGTCCCTGTTCTGTAAGAGAGAACTCCGGACGCATGAATATCAGTTCAAGTGCGGCTATGTTGTCCGCCAGATGTTGTCGTCTGTTATATGCCATATTGTTCTATATAGGATTGTATGAAACCTGTAAGTTCAACGGTAAGTGTATGACAGGCCGGAGATGATTCAAACCTGTCGTCTATGGAATATTTGCCGAATACCGCCTCTGCGGGCGACAATACCTTCAGGCAGAAATCCGTCCGTCTTTCGGGCCGTACTTCGGGAAACCACTCCGATACGGCCTCGAAAACCGTATCGAACCGGGAAAAGCGCAAGTCCTGATAGAGAACGGCGTCAGCCTGTTCCAAAGCCTGCCTGACGGATAGGCCGTCACGTATGGCATGTTCGTAAGCCTCTGCGGCACTGTCCGCACGCTCCCGGATGAATGCCTTGTCATCGGCCATGTGCGGATGGCTTTCTCTCAAATAAAAAAGGAGAGCTGACTTGAAGCAGGACAGTTCTCCGTTGTTGTCATGTTGTGTAATCATCATCTGTTGTCATTGGATTTTGAATGGGGAAATAATTTGTGACATACCCGGTAACCTGAGAGGAAACCGGGTATATGGATTCGGTAAACGTTCCGCCTGCTGCCGGATTACGAGAACGAGAGGCTGTTCTTTCTGGCCTGCGGTCTGGGAGATACGACATGGCGGGCCGTCTGCTTTGTTTCTTGTTTCCTGTCGTTTTTGGGGTTTTCAACCGCCGGCTTGTATTCACGGGCATTGCGTCCTATGAGCAGGTTGTTGCTCTTGTTGCTGAAACGCACATCATCCGAGAACAGCTGTCTGGTCTTGGGATTGCGCATGTTCTCAATGAATACCATTCCGTGATTCTCCAGTATCTTTTTCTGTTCGGGGGTTATCTTGGCTCCCAGAATCGTATCGCTGACCTTCAGCTGCTTGTCGGACTGTTTGAATGCGATGTCCCTTATGGTCGGATCGACATAGGCCACACCGGAAAGCATGGTGTCGTTCTTGCGCTGTATGTCATTGATGGGGACTTCGCCACCTGAAGCGAGTATCTGCTTCTGCTTGTCGTCCAGTCTCTTCCCATAAATGTAGTCCGGGATTTTGATGGCATCCACGGGCATGGTGATGATGCGGTTGGTGGACTCGTGGAAACTGACATAGCATTTGCAGACATTTCCGGTAAGCGTGTCCTTCATTTCCTTGATTCCTCCCAACGTACCCGTTTCGGCCAGTTTGTCCTTCTCTTCATCCGTGAATACGCCTTTATAGACCGGCAAATCATATTGGGGCTTGTCCAGACGGGTGAGTGTCTTGAGTTCCACTTTGCCGTCCGCACCTTTCACACACATGAAACAGGCCTCGCCCAAATCTTTCTTTTCTCCGTTTATCTCCTTGCTGATGGGCAGTGCGGTGGAAGTGATTCTTCCTTTGAGAAGTTCTCCCATGCAATGGTTGTTGAACAGAGTCTCCTTGTCAAGACCAAGTGCGTTCAGATCTTTCCACGGCAGCTGGTGCTCATCAAACTTATACCGCCGGGCCAGTTTGGCGATACGTCCCTCGTCGTTGAGTTCGCTGTTTTCTACCAGTTTCTTGCCGTCCGGTCCGGGGTCTTCCCCTTTCCGAATCTGGATGACCGCGTTCAGTGTCTTGTCCAAAACGGCAAGTGGTACAAGGAAGAAACTGAAGCTTGTGGGATTTTGGTACTGGTTCTTGAAATTCGTGAAGAACAGTTCCAGAGGTGTGGTACGGTCCAGTTTGAGAAAACTGTTGTTGTTCTTTTTGTCCGGCGGTACGACTTCGATGCTGCCGTCCTGTTCGTTCATCTTGGAGATGACTGCGGTCTTGTTCGTTCTCTTGTCAAGGACTGCCATTACATGCTCGTCCTGACTCTGCTCTTGTTGCTCTTGTTTTTTCTTAGCCATAAAATTAATAGTTTAAGTGATACAATAATTAATCAATATCGGGTAAACCTTAGCCCGTCGGTGCGAATGTAGAGGTTTAATTGATAGGTTATTACAGTTCCGGGGATGGCGGAAAGGAATGGCGGGATTTGGCGGAAAATGGCGTTTCCGAAAATAATAGCTGTTATTTAAAAATATGAATTATAATCATCTATCATTCATTTGGTTTGATTATATTTGCATATGAGGTATTGATTTTTAAGATTATATCATATGGTAACAAAAGATGTTTTAGAAAAATTACTTGTGGCCGCCGTTCTTAAAGCTTTAGGTATGAATAGGGAATTGGATGTTATATCTTTTAATAGAACTATAGAGTTACTTACTTCTCAAAATAGCATAATGCAAAAAATACCACTACGCATTAGCCAATCTATAGAGGAGCTTCAAAATGAAAGAAGTAAGTCCTCGAAAACGAAAGATAAATATATATCATTTTATCCTCAAAAGGGAATTATACTTTATGATGGAATTTATGGCTCTGCCTTTGGTAGAATGAATTACTTCTATAGGTCAAAAGGTATTCGCATTTTTTTATTCAAGGATAAAAGTCTTGATGTTGTTGCTACATATTGTACAATAAATGAAGATGGATTTAATTTTTCAAATGAGAGTATAGATACTTATGAAGTAGTGAATAATATTGCATCGTGTTCCAGTTTACTACAATATATGGATGTAACGGTGGAGAATATCCCCTTACAAATGATTAAATTCATTACTCATATCAAGCAGCCATTTACGGTTGATTATTATATCGAATACTTGCTATTACCTCCTGATGTAGATAAAATTTCCAATTATTCTTTAAAGGCACAATCATTGCTATGGAAAATTTGTTTAAGTGCGAAGTTTAGGAAAGAATGGGGGACGGAGATTGTTAATACAGCTATTAGTTTATTGATTTCAATAGGGCTTTTACCACCTTCTATAGAATTGTTGAATTTTATAAAAAAAAGTGCAATGGTAAATGTTACAGACCTGATGGGAACAATTAATCATATTGCAGAGTCTATTGATAAACAAAATAGCAGCCTGCTTTCTTCCATTAATTTAGGCATGGGACCTTTGGGAGTCGGAATTAATCCTAATGTATTGTGGGAGAAACTTAAAAAGGTATTTTGAAAATCGTTATAAGATAAAAAGCACTATTCTTGTAGTATCATTAACAAGAAGTAGTGCTTTTTTTATTCACAATATGAATTTATATAGAATAAGGAACTGGATTGTTGAAAATCGGTACCCTAAAAACCTTATTCGATATATTCCCTATTAATGTCATTATAATTTTAATTTCCATTCTCTCCCAACAGATGTTTGAGTTCCGGGTCATTCTCTATGCGGATCAGTTCGTTTTCTACCAGTTCCACAATATCCTGCTTGATTTGCCGGTAGTTGGCCTGTATCTGTTGCTCCATTGTATCATTGCCGTTCTCATCCAGAAAGCTGCTGATTTCGGGAATGGGTTGATAGGCCGCCGTCTCTTTCTGTACGGCTTCATTGTCCACCACTATCTGCGCATGGAAAATCTTCTGCTCGATTGTCTCACCGAAGTTATCGGCTACCGCACCGACAAACATACCTTGCGATAACGTACTGATTTTGCTGGCAGGTATCAGACTGTCCAGTTGGGTGCTGATGGAAGTGGACGTATCGTTACGGTTGATGCTCATGGATTCCCGCTTTTGAAGAATTTTTCCGAACCTCTCCGACAGTGTTTTGGCGGTTTCACCTACCACCTGGCCGCTGAAAACATTACCAACAGTTGACATGATTACAGCAGCTTCCTTGTCTCCGTAATCGCGCTTTAACTGGCTGAAGTCCTGAAAGCCCAACACAACCGCCACTTTATTACTTCGTGCCGTGGCAATCAGATTATCCAGACCTTTAAAGAAAATGGTGGGTAACTCGTCAATTATCACACAGCTTTTCATTTGCTTCTTCTTGTTTATTAACTTCACAATACGGGAGTTATACAGACCTAAAGCTGCTCCATAAATAGAAATTCTATCGGGATTGTTGCCCACACATAAAACCTTAGGCTCTTTGGGATTATTAATATCCAGCGTAAAGTCACTGCCGGACATCACCCAGTAGAGTTGCGGGCTTATCAGTCGGGAAAGCGGGATTTTGGCAGATGCAATCTGTCCCATTAACTGCTCACTGGCACCGCCTTTCCACGCATCAATAAACGGGCTCAAATAGTTTTCAAGTTCGGGATAGCTTGTCAGAATGGTGAATACATCCTCGTACCTTTTGTTCAATAGTTCTATCGCATGAGGGAACGTACAATACTTGCCATTTTCATACAACTTCAAGAACCATATTATCGCCGTAAACAATACAATCGGGGATTCTACGAAGAAGTCCCCTTGTTTTTGCACCCACGACTTATTGAGGTTAAGCATTATGGTGTACGACGACTCGTAAGCGTCTGAAATATCCGTCATCAGTTCCGGTGCCAGCGGGTTACAGCGATGGCTCTTGCGTGGGTTATCGAAATTTATCACGTAGAACTTGGGCGGTATCTTATAGCGGTGTCTGTACTTAATCAGGTGGTTATAGGCAATAACCGACAGGTCATCAAATTTAAAGTCGTATATATAAAGAGCATAGGACTTCTCTATTGCCTGCTTTATGTAATTATTGACCACGGCATACGATTTTCCGCTACCCGGTGTACCTAAAATCATGCTGGCCCGGAAAGGATTCACCACGTTTATCCAGCCTTTCCATTCCTTTCTCCCGTACCAGAATTTGGTCGGCAGGTTAATGGAATACTCGTTTTCCATAAGGCGGGTTTCCTGCATGAACGATTCATTTTCGGTATTGAAAACGTCCTCCAGCAAATTGTTCTTCAACAGACGGCTAATCCATAAACCGGATGCCAACAGGCAGAAGAAACCGCCGGCCAATGTCACGGTATAAAGTATGGCGCATACACCGGATGATGCGTCAATGGACAGTAACCACCAGTTCAGGAAAAAGAGTATGGCACCCGCTATGGCCGCAATAATTATTTTCCTTCATGTGATTTCATGCTTCTTTACCCCCTGGTTGCCCATGCAGGACAGACCGAGGAAGAGGACACAAAACAGTTTGGTGTAAAGAAGGGACGAGAACAGTCCTGTGGTACGCTGGAAATTGGACAGTATCCTGTCCACAATATCAAGCGTCCAGCCCATTTCGTGTAGCCAGCCGTAACAAAACCAATAGATGTGTATCGCCAAAAATAGAAAACTGACGGCCCGCATAAAGTCCGTGACTTTGGCAAGACCTCTTAAATCATCTTCATTCTGCATAATTGTAACTGTTAAAATTCGACTTTTTGTTCTATACCTTAATTATATTATAATTTGCGCCTGCGCTTCTTCTTTTTCCTGCGTCCGAAGCGGAAGGCCGGATCGATGTACTCGTGCGTATGGTCATCTTCCATGAGTAGGGAGAAAATGTCAATGGCACCGAGTGCGGACGTATCAATCAGACTGCCGGACAGTTCACTCTGATAGCCTTGATTTTCCTGCTGCCGGTATTCCTTCCTTTCCAGTCTTTCTTTCGTATCTTGTTCCGGCCGGGGTGTATCCTGCTCCGGCGGTGGTATCAGCCTTGTACGGTCCGCATCCGGATTGTTGAACAATTCGTTGAACACATTGGCTGAAAAGGCCTTGCCCAGACGCGAGCCGTTAAGCACTGTCCGGCTGGTATGGTCTATGAAAGTGATGCCGTACAGACGTCCTTCGGGATTGATACGGTAAACCGTCTCTATATCCGCCTCTTTCAGCTTTCGGGCGAAATCCTCTTTCGTGCCGATGTCCTGCATGGCTTTAATGACTTCCTGTCTTGTCCTTTCGGCAAGGCTGTTCCTTTTCACCTTTTCAGTAGAAGCGGCAAACTTCTTTTGCAGTGCTTCATAACCGAATGCCTTACCGAACTTGCTGGACTTGAAAGGTGTTCCCACCTGCTGTCCGTTATCATCCAAAGCTCCGTACATAATACCGTGGTATTCCTTCCCGTCCACACTTCCCCTGACTTCATAAACGGTTACGTTATACAGGTTCAGAAGAGTGCCATATTCGGCAAGCGAGTGACAGTTGTAACATTCCAGCAAGGTTCGGGCGGTATGCTTTACCTGTGCTTTCACGTCTCCTTTCGCATAGTCCACTTTTTGTAGGGATGATAGTTCCCTCTCACCGTGTTCTCCGAGTGTGGGATGAAGCCCGTACTTCACTTCCATTTCACGGCAGATGTTCTGTGCCCGGATAGCTTCCCGGTTATGGTCTATTTTTTCTCCGGTTTCATCAATACGTACCGATACGATGTGCATGTGCTTGCGGTCTATGTCTTCATGCAGCCATGCAATATAGGGCTGGTTCCCGTAACCGAAGTTTTCCATGAACTCCTGAGCCAATACGGTCATCTGCTCTTCCGAAAGAATGTCTTTCGGGGATGGGTTCAGGGAGATGTGGATAACCGGTTTCCGGACGTGCGAGTTGAGTGCGATGTAAGGCTCAAAAGCCTGCACGCAGTGTTCAATCGGCACATTGCCCGAAGTGTCAGCCGCAATTTTGGGATGTCACAATACCTTTGCCATACCTTCGTCCACCTTTATCTTATTATAGGCAATCACTCCATAGAATGAACTGCCGGATGTGATATTCGGCACCATGATGTTATTCCTTTTTAGTGAGATACTCTTTTTCGTACCGTTTTGTCAGTTCGATAATCTGTTTGCAGAGTTCCTCCAGTTTGCGGGTTTCTTCGGCCAGTTTATAAAGGAAGGCAAGCGATTTCTTTTCCCCATAAATGGTATGGATGGTCTTTACACATTGGTTGTAGTTGTTTCCGATACGGCGGAACTGCTGATAGAAAGCGGTCAGCCGGGCATAATATTCCTGCGCTTCCTTATCAATCCTCACTACCTTGAACTCTCAGCCGAAGATGCGGGCAAAGATAAATTCGGCCTTGTTCTTCATGCCGGACTGTTCAAACATCGTGAGAAACTTCTCGTTCTCACTGTCATTGAGACAGAGATAATAGCGGTGCGTACGCGGGTCCGCCAGCACCTTGCGCCCTGCGGCGCTACGGATTCTTGTTTCATCTTTCATAACATGAATAATTTAGGAAGTTCGACTTGGGAGAACTGACATCCCCGAAAGGCCTTTCGGGGCGGGACTTTCAGCGGTTGGAAATATTTTCAACCGCTGAAAGTACACCTCGCTATATGCTGACGCATATTAAAATCCGGCTGTGCCGGATTAAAGGTCTGAAGGATTTGTCTTACGTTCTCTTACCGAGAACGGGCTGCGCTCTCCCTGCGACAAAGGTAGATAGTTTTTTCTGTCCGTGCATCATGGCGTATCACGCCAACACCCGCCAATGAATGACTTTGGAGCCGGGGGTACTTCATGGATGCTCTTTTTGAGGTTTATTTGTAGCCGGATAGCTATTTGAACGGATAAACAGATATGCAATCAGGTAGATATTCAAACAGGCATTTATCCGGATATATAGCTATACATATATATAAATGTATAGACGGATAAACAGCTATTCGGATAAATGGCTATGCAATCGGATATGTGAATAGCTATCCGAATATGTACATAGCTATATAGCTACATAGCCGAATAGACAGATAGCTGAATAGCTACATAATTAAATAGCCATGTAATAGAGTAGCTATATAAGTAGATAGCCGGATAGCCAAGTAGCCGCATAATTAAATTACTATATAGCTAATTGGACAAACAGATAACAGAATGAGTAACCGGACAGATGGCCCCAAAGACAGACGGCTGTTCATCTGGCTGTCTATAAATCAATTAATTCATTTAAATCAGTAACAATGGAAAAGAGAAAGAAAACCGTGTTCGTTTCGTTCGCCTCCCAGAAGGGCGGCGTGGGTAAATCAACCTTTGCGATTTATGCGGCGTCGTGACTGCATTATGTGAAAGGTCTGAATGTGGCGATAGTGGATTGTGACTATCCGCAGCATTCAATCATCAAACAGAAAAAACGGGATATGGAAGTGGTAAAGACCACACCCGTCTATCAGAATCTTCTGGTGGAACAGGCCGGGCGGTTGAAGAAGAAGGCTTACCCTGTTATCGGCAGTACCCCGGCGGATTGCATGACGGACTGAAGGGCGTTTGAGGAAAAGGCAGACGTGCATTATGATGTGGTGCTGTTCGACCTGCCCGGAACAATGGGCAGTGACGGGGTGATTGCCACAATCAGTGCACTCGATTATCTGTTCGTACCGATAAAGGCAGACCGCCTTGTGCTGGAAAGCACGCTGAACTTTGCCACGACTGTCAATGACCGCTTGATAAGGACCGGCATCTCCAATCTGAAAGCCTTGTGCATGTTCTGGAATATGGTGGACCGGAGGGAACGTACCGTCTTATATGACATTTACCAGCAAGGTTTCTCCCTCCTGGGACTGGACTGTCTCCAAACCCGTGTCCCCGTGCGCAGTAACTTCACCAAAGACCTCTCCACTACGGGCGGCCCGGTTTACCGGAGCACCCTGTTTGCACCGGATGCGGGCTTTACGAAGGAGTGCGGCTTTGATGCGCTTATGGATGAAATCATGCGGACAATCAAAATTGTATAGTCATGGTAAAGAAAACGAGTGGACAGAATCCGGTGGATGAAGCCTACCTGCGCAGCCTGATGGCGGGTAGTCCGCCGGAAAAGGTAACACCGTCCATTCCCCCCAAAGAGGAAACGGACAGGGAAACGGCTGAAAAGGCAAAGACGGAATCTGAAGCGGAAGAGACGCCGGAAAAGGCCGCATCCAAAACGTTGAAAGCCGCACAGACCGAATTTATGAGGAGATTCCTCACCCCTTACAAATGCGAAGGCAGGCAGGGTGTCTATATAGACAAGGAACTACACCGGAAAATATCGGTCATCGTCGGCATTGCCGGTAAACGGCAGTTGACGGTGGGCAATTACATTGACAATGTATTGCGGGAACATTTCGAGAAACATTCGGATGAGGTGAAGGCATACTGCCAGAAGAGTTACAACAAAATCTTTTAAGCTATGGATATGCGATTATGTTATGAAGCCGGAGCGGTTCTGTTCTGGCTGCTGTTCGCCTATCTGTTCATGGACAAGTTCCTGTTCAGGGGGCAGCTTGGCGAGATATGTTTCGGGAAGGCACGCCGCCGCATGGCGAAAGCCCTGCGGGGTGCGGCAGGCTGGTTCGATCCGGTGAAGGAGGAACGGAAGAAGGGACGTGGACAGGCGAAAGGGAAAACGGGCAGGAAAGAGATTCCGACAGTCGTGAAAAGGCAGGAGAAAGAGCTTCCACCTGTCAAGGCGGCGATGAAGCCCACAGAAAAGACTGCGGAGAGAAGCAGTGAAAAAACGGTGGAAAAACAGTCGGAAACGGACAGCCTTGTCGTCACGAAAAGCTATGGGACACGCCAGCAGCCGCCAATGAACGCCACCGGTTCCGGGGCTATTGCAGGTAAGGAAAATGCCTCTACTTTTGCTGGCAGAAACGGGGACACGACACCGCCAAAGGCTGCACAAGTGCCGCCGGAGCGCATCCCGGATCTGTTCCGGGACAAGCGTGTGGAAGAGTGGCGGGCTTCCCCGGACGGGAGTTCCGGCGGACATGAAGGCGATGACGGACAGAGAGGAAACGGTGACGGAGTGGATACCGACGAGTTGAACGAAGAACTGGAAGATCTGAACTGTGTCCGCGAAGATTATTCGGACGGGGCAACCGGCATAGGGCCGGAAGAGCTTGATTTAATCATCGACCTCTGCAACGGCAGGGAGATTCCGACAGACAGACGATTGTCCCTTTTAAGGGCGATCCACCATATCAGGGATACGCAGATTGAACGCTCGATACTGGAAAGTATCAATGGCAGCGACAGCCGTATCAGCAAATTTCTGGATGAAGTCGAGCAAATGGGCGGGGCTGCTCCGGACAGTGACTAACCGATTAAAAAAGGAGGTAACAATGGCAAGAGGCTATTTCGATACGGGTTGATGCCCGTATCACTGTAAAAAGAGAGAACCGGCAGGAATACCAACAACAAAACGTATCATCCATGTTTATGACGTATTTCGATTCAAGTTGACAAACGGCGGCTTCCCCTTATGGGGGAAACGTACCGACTCCCGGAGAGACAGTCATTCCATTAACTTATCCATAAAACGACAGCGGTAATGACAAAAGGCCATTACGATTCGGGATGACAGACCGCTTGCGGCATTCACCCGGTAAGACAACAGGAACTATTCACCATTAAATTTTATTTGTATGAACATAGGACTGGTAGATGTGGACGGGCATAACTTCCCCAATTTCGCACTGATGCGCCTTTCGGCCTGTTACAAGGCAAAAGGGCACCGGGTGGAATGGGCGGCACTGCGACAGCGGTATGACAAGGTATTGGCAAGCAAGGTATTCACCTTCACGCCTGATTATGATTATGACCTGCTGGATGTGGGGGAAGTGGTAAGGGGCGGCACCGGGTATGACATAGCCGGCAGGCTTCCCGAAGCAGTGGAGAACAGCCGGATGATGGACTATTCCATTTACCCCGAATACCCTTTTTCGCTCCAGTTCTTTTCAAGAGGCTGCATCCGCAAGTGTCCTTTCTGCCTCGTCCGTGAGAAAGAAGGATACATTCAGACCGTGGAACCGGTGGAACTGAACCCGAAAGGGAAATGGATTGAGGTGCTGGACAACAATTTCTTTGCGAACCCGCAGTGAAGGAGTGCGGTAAGCTATCTGATGAAAGCGGGCCAGCCCGTGAAGCTGCACGGCGTGGACGTAAGGATTATGGACGAGGAACAGGCCTGGCACCTGAACAGGCTCAGGATGAAGCAGAACATCCATATCGCATGGGACCTGCCGCAGCTTGACCTGAGGGACCGCCTGAAAGAGATGGTAAAGCACGTGAAGCCCTACAAGATAACCTGTTACGTACTGATAGGATTCAATTCGACCATTGAGCAGGACCTGTTCCGGTTAAATGTACTCAGGGAACTGGGAATTACCCCCTTTGTCATCCCTTTCCGGGATTATGGAAATGAACGGACGCCTACGCGGTACGAGCGTGACCTTGCCCGGTGGGCGAACCGGATGTGGCTGTTCAAATCCTCCTCCTTTGAGAACTATATGCCCCGCAAGGGATTCAAGTGTGGGGAATATTTGAAATAAACCGATAAGGACAGTAAAGACAATGAGAGCAAAAGGCTATTACGATTCGGGATGATTCAGACCCTCATCCCGGGAGAGAATTAACAATGAAGTTTCACCATTCAATCATGTAACCATGCGAAAGATGTATTTTGACTCCGGCTGATTGCCTGCCGGAACTTACCCCCTGAACCATTAAACCATAAGCGGCTGCGGGCTGCCTTATGGGGATAGTGCAAGGGGTAGCCCGTGGCTTTTTAAATCACTTAAAAATCACGGAATTCAATGAAACAGAAAAGATTGATTATGATGCTGGCCGTACTGGCGGCAGCGGGTGCGGCAATGGCACAAGGAAACGGACAGGCGGGCATCACGGAAGCCACGCAGTTGGTGACGGGATATTTTGACCCGGGCACGAAACTGGTGTACGCGGTGGGTGCCATTATCGGCCTGATAGGCGGCGTCAAGGTCTACCAGAAATTCAGTTCGGGCGACCCCGACACCTCGAAAACCGCCAGCTCATGGTTCGGAGCCTGCATTTTCCTGATAGTGGCCGCCACTATCCTGAGGTCATTCTTCCTCTAAGAACAGATAAAAGACAATAGCTTATGTCTGACTTTGAGATAAACAAAGGCGTGGGCCGTGAGGTGGAGTTCAAAGGGCTCCGTGCCCAGTACCTTTTTATTTTTGCTTTCGGGCTGCTTGCCGTGTTCGTGGTGTTCGTCATCATGTACACGGCGGGCATCGGGCAATGGACGTGTATCGGCTTCGGGGTATCGGCTGCCACGGCAGTGGTCTGGCTGACCTTTTCGCTGAACCGGCGTTTCGGCAGCCACGGACTGATGAAGCTCCTTGCCGCCCGGCAGCATCCCAGGAGAATCCTCTCACGCAAACGTATCACACGTCTGATTAAAAAACAACAATCGTAAATCATGAGAAGTACATTGACAACATCCACACTGGAAAGCAAATTCCCCGTCATGGCGGTGGAGCACGGCTGCATCGTCAGCAAGGACGCCGACATCACGGTGGCTTTCCGGGTGACACTGCCGGAAGTGTTTTCGGTATCATCCGCGGAATATGAGGCGATGCACGCCACATGAGCCAAGGCAATCAAGGTATTGCCGAACTATTCAATCATCCACAAGCAGGATATTTTCATCACGGAGAAATACAGGCCCGACATCGGAAAAGACGGCCCGGGCTTCCTCTCCCGCAGTTTTGAACGCCACTTCAACGAACGGCCCTACCTCAACCACACCTGCTACCTGTTTCTCACCAAGACCACCAGGGAACGCTCCCGGCAGCAGAGCAACTGGAACACGCTGTGCCGGAAATTTCTGGTGCCGAAGGAGATACAGGACAGGGAGACGATGGAGCGTTTCATGGAGTCGGTGGGACAGTTCGAGAGTATCGTGAATGACAGCGGCCTTGCCAGGCTGGAGCGGCTGTCCACGGAAGAGATAACGGGAACGGAAGACGGCCCGGGCATCATCGAGAGGTACCTGACCCTGTCTTCGGACGGAAGCGTCATGTTGCAGGACATGCAGCTGAACCCGGACGGGATGCGTATCGGCGACAAACGGCTCTGCCTGCATACCCTTTCCGACCTCGACGACCTGCCGGGCAGGGTACGGACCGACGGACGCTATGAGCGTCTTTCCACGGACCGCTCGGACTGCCGCCTGAGCTATGCCTCGCCCGTGGGTATCATGCTTCCCTGCGACCATATCTACAACCAGTGGATATTCATAGACGACAGCAGCGAGAACCTCGCCCGTTTTGAGAAGACGGCGAAGAACATGCAGTCGCTTTCACGCTACAGCCGGAGCAACCAGATAAACAAGGAATGGCTGGACGAATACCTGAACGTGGCGCACACCAACGGGCTGCAATCCGTCCGCTGCCATTGCAACGTGATTGCATGGGCCGAAAACGGGGATGAGCTGCGGCGGGTGAAGAACGACGTGGGCAGCGCACTGGCGCTGATGGAATGCAC